>VTLG01009523.1_pt1 | contig 29113 bp, 38 predicted proteins | sample 4694571 | NCBI WGS metagenome assembly VTLG01 (sample SAMN12604809, study PRJNA352737) | marine metagenome | biome: ENVO:00000447; feature: ENVO:00000209|ENVO:00000569|ENVO:01000036; material: ENVO:00002151; isolation source: viral sequences binned using virsorter ...
GGTCTTTCAATTTTCCCTTCAATTCTTTCGGGTCTACTTTATCAGTCTTTTCAACAAGAGCATTAATAGCCATTTGTTCTAAACTATTGTCTTTACTTTCCAAATACTTTTTCTTAGGAAGATGTAAAATGGGACGCTGTGTGTTTGGATTAACATCAGCTGGAGTATTTAATGACGTTATTACAGCATCCTCGATGCTGCCTGTTTTTGTGTTGAGGTATTTTTTATCTTCCATTTGTTTGTTTTCCTTAACAAAAGGGTTGGTTGTTACTCCCCACATAGCGAATTTCTTTTTCGTATCTCTTTCTTGAGCTTTTACTCTACGACCAGTAATTCGTTTTGCGGTAGATTTATAAAGTTTAGAACGGCCATCTAAGTCTACACGGGGCCTTTTTCTCTTATATATTTTAGGTGATTTTTTATCCCCTAAAAGTGGATTCCAATTTGCAATAGCGGGACCTGTTGCATTTGCGGGTGCATCTTCTGTTTTCGCTGCTTCATAAGCTTGAAACATCCTATTTGCAGACAATTTTTCATACTCTCTTGACTGACCAGGAGTTGTTATCTTAAATTTTCGTTTCTTCTTTTTCTTTATCTGCTCCATTATGGAGATCCTCTAAAGTTACATACACTTTTTTGCCTGTACTTTCACTAACTACTTGGTAAATATTTTGTCCCAAAATTTTATCTACTGGGTGGCAGGCGGAATAAGCAACCACAGTATCACCTTCGTATCTATATCTGCCTGCACCTAAAGGTTGTGCAGGAGTTACTGCCTCATCAAGCTCTTCTTCAGTAATATGTCCATTATCAACTAACCAATTTCGGAATGCAATTTCTATAGTATCATCTTCTTCTACTTCACTAGCAAAATGTTGCTTAAGTAAATATAAAGCTGTTGCATAGGTCCCTATCTTTGTCCTTACACCAGGAATTTTATGTAGTATTCTTTTTAGATTAAATACTAATCTATGTAACAATGTAAAAGATTTCTTTTCTTCTTCGTTAGTAAGAGTATTTGCTTTCCTTAAAAGTTTACCATCCTTATCTATGATCCCATGTTTGAAAGCTTCTTGGTTTTCCCATGTAGTTGTTAGTATGCGTAGAAAGCGATACGCCACAAATAAATCTATGGCTCTATTTTCACTTAGATACTCTTTAAAATTTTCCATACATTTTCATCCGTATCTATATCTAACAACTCTGTTTCAGGAATCATATTCAAATATACCATAAATGTTTTTAACACCGTCCAGTATTCTGGTTCTATCTTAAACAATAATAGTGTGCTTGATGCTTCTACACCAAATACATTTGTCAGCACGATGATATGATTGAGTATTAGTCTCTCCTTTAAATCTCCTCCATCAGCATATTTTCTTAATAACCTTTTGAGATACTTAAACCTCTTTAAGTCATCTTGAAATTCATCTTCACCATCCGCTTGCGGATTATCATAATTATTCATCGCAAACATCATCCAGTTTGCGGGAGTTATTTTTTCAAACATTCTACGCTATATTAGCATAAACTTTCCAAGAATTATTCCGTAACTTTTCTGTTGTTACTGTCAAAGTTTTACCAACGTTCTCTGGCTCTTTATCAAATTCATCATAAGGTGTTGTTGCAGATTTACCAAATGTGCCACCGTATCGTTGCAAAGGTATAGCTACACTTCCATTACCTTCGGGTAATTGAATGCCGTCAGGAAATGTCATGCCTACTCTTTCCAAAAATAACTTTAATTGATGGACAGCATTCTCAGGAATAAGATACTCTCGGTCTGCAATTGAACCAACAAACGCATTAACAGCATTAAATACATTATGGTTATTTAAATCCCAATCACTAGTACCGCCTGTCTGGTTAACACCTATTACTTGGCCAACCATTGGCTCTTCCATCAATTTAGGACGCCATGAATCCCAAAGATTTTTTTCTTCTTTTGGATTTCCTTTGATACTCTTTTTGCCCTTTACTTCACCAGTCGAATACTTAGCGTGTTTCCACTTTGGATCCATCGCATACATACGTTTTCTATCAACTTCAGCATCGGCTCGCATTTCTTTTGCTCGCTTACCACGACCATGTTGTTTATCATAGTCAGCAATGCGTCTGTCTTTCCACTGGTCTTTATAAAGAGCACTAGAATGTTCAATATCATCCACACTACCTACTTTTGCTTCAGCTGTAGGGCGTGTTTTGCTTCTTGTGGCCTCTTCTTCATCATCTCGGTCACGGATGTCTTGGTCACCCTTAGTGCCTTGACCTGTAGCATATTTGCTCTTTTTCTTTTTTTCGTCAAGAAATATATTAAATGATTTCATTTTTTCTTTCCGCCTTTAGCTTTTTTTATTACATCTTCATCGGTAAGAGGAGTATCATCTTCCTCTACTTTAAGTTCTACTTTTACTTCTTCTTCGGCCAACTCGTCAGGCGTTGGAGGAGTAAGGTCCGCTTCTGTACTATGCTTACCTATTCGTCCTCTATAAGGAGCCCCTCCGGCGCCGTATCTAATTACTTCTTCAGTCATCTTTTTTCTCTCCGCACTCATCTATAAAAAAGTCTACTTGTTGTAAAGCCCCACGGAGCGCAAAGAGATTAGCTTGTAGCTGTTCTCTTTGCGACTCCATACTGGACAATGTTTCTTCAACTTTTTTTATATCTGTTTCTATTGTGGTTTTTCTTTCCTCAAGTTGTGTCACTGTTATCATAATATAATTTCCCTTAAACCATTACGATATTGTTACCCCATTAGATGCCAAAACGTGCCATGCTGAATTAGAGTTTAGCAACACCAATGTATGACCTGTAGCAGAAAATGCCACAACATCATATGATGTGGATGAAGCACCCGTAATAGTTAATGTTGAAGTTCCACCTGCGGAACCGTCTGTGCATACAATAATCTTAATCATCCCACTCACAACACTAGTGTTGGTCAGCGTCAATGCTGAGGCACCAGCGGCTGTTGTAAGGTGAGTAATACCTGTTACGATATCAACAGCACCTGCCCCACTAAGAGCCTGTGCGGTTTGACCAAGCGCAAGAAATGTAGGGATATAATTAAATACATTCCCTACTGTAATCTTCTTGTTTACTGGTGTTCCTGTCGGATCATCAATAATATGGAACAAGTCTTCACTTGCAATCCCTGTCCCCAACGCTGTTAAAGCGGTAATCTTTTTATCAGCCATTTTTTTCTCCTATATAAACCCTTTCGGGAATTCTACTCCATGCATATACATGAATCACATTTAATCATTATTATGAAGTTGCAGTTATGACACCAGCATCCAAACCAAGTGCTGCTGTGTTTGTAATTGTAGCATTCTCACTATCTGAAACAGCCTTGATTGTACCACCAGCCAAAGATGTACAGTTAGCCAATACGCCCATTATGTCACCAACAAGAATGGTTGTACCACCACCAGCAATTGCTAAGGTAAACAACAATTCCTCAGAACCAGTGCCTGAAGCATAACTCAATGTCTTGGTTGCAGCACTACCACCACCTTCTTGGCCATTGACCATTGTAACAGTTGGTGTACCTGTAACTTTTACAGCCTGACTAAAATGTACTGTTACCTTTAATGTAAAACCAGCAGCTACAGACATTAGTGTTGGGTCTGCAGCAACAGTAAAACCAGAAACCAATGGTGTTAGTCTTGCCGCTAGGTTACGAATCGCTACTAGTACTTCTGGTGTAGCATCGGGATTGTCGTTCCCATAATATTGATATGAATCTGCATCTTGTACCCGCACCCAACCTGAAGATGTTGCGGTTACATTTAATTTTTGTGCTGCACTAAACGGCCGTGCGCCTGTGGTATACGGCTTATGAGCACTACTAGGATCTGACATTATTCTTTCCTCTCTTTTCGGTTTATAACTTCACCTACTCGGCATAATATATTCGTTATTTATGGTTATTTATTAGAAATATAATCTTGAAGCCCACGAATTTTAACATGACGATGAGAAGTTGCTGCTCTATGCATTGCAGTTCCTGAACTAACGCCCTTCTTTCTTAATTGAGCATATAATTTAGAAGCCATTTCATATTCTTTACGGTAAATCTTATCTCTTAACCCTTCATCTACTTCAGCATTTTCATTCTGTCCTTCTGGACCTTTATACTTCTTTTTAAGTTTATCTTTTACACCGGGCTTATAATGTGGCTTGTCACCTTTATTTTTCATGGCCCACATCAACTTAAACATACTCGCTTTCTTATCTTTGTATGTCTTATCCCCCGGAAGGCCTTTAAATCTACCTGACTTCAAAGCTTTATCAAACTCATGTGCAGTACCACCAATCTTTGACTTGGGCTTGTTTGGCTTGGTCTTTTCTTTCTCTGCCTTTGTGTGTCCCCAACCAGGAGGTGCCACTTCGTCAACTTCCATCCATTCTTTCAGGCCTTTAACACCCATCTCCTTTCTAACCAATTTATAAAGAGGTTCTCCTCCTTTAAATCGTGAAGGTAATCCTTTCTTAAATGATGCGTAGTCTCCATTTTGTGCAGCCTTTCTCATCTTTGACGCTGACATACCAGATACACCTTCGGCATCTGGGTCACGTTGACCTGCACTAATTACACGAATTGATTTGAATTTATAAAATCCATGTCGTGCTTTCTTACCATTATAAGCCTTCAGCAGCTTATCAAATTCAGCTACTCTATCTGAACCCACTACCATTAATACATCTGTATGCTTCTCTTTATACAACTGCACCAAAGCATCTATCGCTGTAGTAATTTTATCACGACTTATTTTTCGGGCGTGGGTAGGAAACATCTGCTTCATCGCACTTACTTTCTGGCGATGATTTAATGGATTCTTGCTTGCATCTTGTGTCTGACTAGCATAGATGCGATAATTTTTATTCGCACCACGGGTCATGTCAAGCAACTTCTCATGCCCTATAGTAGGCGGATTGAATCTTCCAAACGTAAATGCAACAGATTTGGCCATTTTAATCTTCTACTTTAGCGCCTGCCCGCCACTGTCGGCAAGACCAGTATCTTGCTTTCCATTTTGGTCCGGCGTTATCACAATTATGTCTTGCTCTAAATGATGCTCGGCGTGCGGGATCATCTCGTTTGATTTCCATATTGGGGTCCCCAAATGAAACCTTGACAATATTACCTTTATCGTTCCTTGTGTAAACATAAAACTTTTTACTCCCACCTCTCTGAGGTTTGTTTAGTTTTACATTCTTCTTTTCACCATCTTCAATAATTAAGACATCTTCAAATTCTAAACCTTCAGCCATTTCATCACACTCATCACAACACGCTTCTTCTTTCTGAGGTTTTTGTTTGGGTATCTTACCTTTAGGATCAGGAACACAATTGGGCACCATCTTGCCACCCTTCTTCTTCATTCCTACCTGTGTGTAACCATCCCAACAGGCTTCATCCATGTATTCTTTGGCCCTATCTACTAAAGATTTCATCAGTCTTTGCCCATTGCGTTTAGAATTTTATGTGCTAATTCTTTTAACTCTTTATTATCGTCTTTTATCTCTACGATATCATCTTGCATACGCTGTTGTATAATCTGTATAACAGCAATTTCTTTTTCATTATCAACCACCTGTTCCAGTGTGGTTGTGTTCAACTTAACTTCGGTGTCTGTACCTGAGGCCCACCAAACAGCAGTACCTAACTGGGTCATCAAAAAAATACCTATAGCTGGTGTGCCCCATCCATTCATTTTTTCATTTCTCCATTATTTCTCGTCACAGCCGCAAGGCTCATCAGCTGTACAAAGGCATGGATCACAATTACAATTTTCACAATGGCATTCTGGGTTCTTACACATAAGTTTTATCCTTTCCAATTTTTATCGACTGTGAAATTAGCTTTACTAAACTCTAATCTGTCTACTAGTTTAAGTGCTCTTCCAACGTGGTCTATAGCTACAAAACCTTCAGGCGCTGTAACTCTATACCCATCAGAAGTTTTTATAAAGGTTCCTATACTCTCTGCTTTTTCTAATTTTCTTATTATTAATGTTTTAGCAGTTTGTAAAGTGATATATGTTGCAATAACAAAATATAATTCTGTGGTATATTTAGTATATTCAGACATTATAACTTTCTTCTGTCCTTCCCATTTCTTTTTAGCGGGAGCACTACGAATTGAAGCTATCTTTTTATTCAATCTTTCATCTAACCATTTACCAAAAAATGCAGTTACTTTTTTACTATTCTGTATTTTTTCTCCACCCCGTATATAAGAGTTAAGAAATATTTTTAATAGATAAGGTAGTGACTCTGACTCTGTAGCTTTGGCCATCACTCTCAAAAAAGGTGTAGCCTTCTTTAATGAACCTGATGCCATATTTAATATGCGTTGAAATTTCTTTGCTTCTGCAGCAGTAAATTTAACATTACCTGATACATCTTGAAAGGTAGCATCTGTGGACCATACACTACGAATCTTTCTAAGATTATTAGCATTTGCACCAAACTTGGCCTTCAACGAAGCCATAGAACTACCTGAATAAGTCGTATGCCATACCACGCCAATCTTAGAGCGAGATATTCGTTTCGCTAACTTACTATCTACAGGCACCGCATAGGTAATTGTGTTGGGGGTAAATACTATTGAATTTTCTCCTCCCATATCTTTCTCTGATAAGTCATCATCAGTATATAACAAATCACCTTGCCAAATTCCTGGGATGTTTAGACGTCCAAAATATTTTAAAGCTACCTTTAACTTATCTGCTAACCCACCACCATGGTTTGCATCTATGTCTGCATTAGTATAGTTTATCTTCGGGGTCTTATTAAAGATTGATTTGGTGCCTACAAAAAACTTACCGTTGTCTGGATTAGTACCTGCAAATATAGCCGGAGCACCATCCCACTTAACAGTTACATTCATAGGACGTTTAGTGTTACCCTCAAGCATATCCTTTAATGCAACTAAAAAATTAATAGCATTACGTCCACCTACCACACCATTATTAATGATATCATCTTCCAAATGCTCTAAGTGTGTATTCTTAGCTTCGGATAAAAATTGGAGTAAAGTATTCATAATTCTGGGAAACAACTTATATCTACTGCACCTTTATCTATCTCCACATTCGATTTACTTTTTACTGGAGCTATATTATACTGTGATTTTTTAACTATTCTAAATCCCATTTCAAAAGTAAATTGATAATTGCCCCCACCTTTAGCTTGTACTCTAGCTCTCCATAAAGCTTTAGATGAAACTGAAAATCTAGGAACCTTTTTCAACCGATAAGGATTTCTATTTCCCATCATATAAAAGCCATGTGTTCCTACATTCACATAAAAAGTATCTTTTCTATTATAATATGATTCTATTTTTCTCGATGGGATCTCCCCTTTAAGTTCTCTAAACACCCTATGATCCCTAGCATACCTTTCTCTATTATTTAAATTACCAGCAGTCCTTTTCCAATAAGCATCTTGATATTGTTTATCTACTTTATACGGCCTATTGTTCCATGCTTTGGCTATCTCATCAAATAACTTAACATTTTTAGCCAAATCTCTAATAAATAACTTTTCCTTTTCTTCATTTTTTATATCACCAAATCCCCATGGCGGATTTTGATTTGGTGTATATTTTAAAACTAAAGAGCCAGCCGAAGCATCTGTAATTTTTAACTCACAACCTTGTTTATCATCTTTATAAAGTAGCATAAGGTCAGGTTGGTCATGGCCCGCTCCAGCTGGAGTAAAATTTTTAGGAACCAATCCTATTGGTTTTAAATATTTTGCAGCATTTACTTCATAAACAAATCCCTGTTGAGCTGCCATTTTATCTTCCTGCCCAATTACCTGTGATAGCACTTCCTTCTATCTTGGTACTAAAACTTGATCCTGATTGGGTCTGAACTTCAAAAACCATCCATAAAGGTTTAGGTAAAGGTTTCGCTGGAGCGAAAGTGCTGACTAAATAAAATTTGACTACGTTATAAGGTTGTATACCTCCAGACTTATTAATTTTAATAACAAGAACTGGGAAGTCATCTATTTTTTTACTCCACTTATTTAAACTTTTCAACTGCGTTTCTTGATAATCTTCTCTAGTACCTAAAACTTTTTTCTCTCCCTTTTCTCCACCATAAACTATTACTAAGGGAAGTGCGGTGTTGCCAAATTTAACTTCGGCTTCGATAGTTGCAGAGAAAGCATATAACGCTTCGCTTAAAGTATTATACTTGCTAATTCCTTTCTCTACACTTTTTAACATTGCCCAAATAGCTACATTAGCTGAATAGTTCATTCCTATTTTTAAAACAGCTTGTAAGTCTTCTCTACTTACTGAAGATCCTTGTTTCTGTTTAATAACTTTTCCAATTTGTTTCTTAACAGCTCTGGTTTCTATCTTACCTGCTTGCTGAGTTGGCGCAAATCGTATGGGGACTTGACTTCTATCTGGTACAGCATACTGAGCATTTAATTTTTGCATCAACCTAACATTAGTATCGTGCAACTTATTAAGTTTATCTTTATCTAAAATATCTTTCTCTATGAATTTAAAATCTTCTATCATTCCTGAAGTAAGTTTAACATCCCTCCTTTCAGCTAAATATCCTTCTTTTAAACCTCCCTTCGCCAAAATATTATTAATAGCTTTAAAGCCTTTATCTCTTTTAGTAAAAGTATTAGCTATTTTATTTGCTCGACTTCCTAATTTTATAGCCAACTTAGGAAACCTTTTCTTAATCCATGAAAGGAAGCGCCCCGTGCCTGAAGATACTATAGATTTAAATTTATCTAATGTATCTCTTATCCATCCCTCTTCCAACTGCTCTTGATACTCTTGTTTGGCTACATCAGCCGTAGTGGGTCTAGCTATTCCACCCCCTACATAATTTTTATTAAAGAAGGTAGTAGCACGTCCTATTCTAGCCCCACTACCAGCTCCTTTTTTCAATGAAACTTGATAGAAAACAACAACAGGGCGACCTTTCTCATTCAATAAGGTAACCTTCCCTGTTTGATTATCAGCAGTTGTCCTACTCAGCTGTTCTCCATCAGGTAACTTACTAAGTTCCTTTAGAGTGGCCATCAATAAGGATGGATCTCCCTTCTCTATAAAAACTGTATCAGCAGTGTTTGCCTTTCCGGCAGCTGCTACCTGAAAAGTTGAAGGGGCTGCATTATAATAGGCATTAATATTTTGATGTATGAATTGTTTAAATTTTCCTGGTCTTACTTCTAGTATAGGTTTTCCTACAAGTAATAACCAGTTTAACAAAGCATCTAATCCATTAGGATGATTCTGAAGAAATTTAGTAATCCATTTCTTTGCGTCTTTAGAAAATTCAGCATGAGCCATTGCGGCTTCAAGTTTACTACCACTTAAAGTTTTACCTTCCAAAGCAACAATAGTAGCAGCAGATTCAAATATCTGTGTAGCTAAAGTTTCGTTTTCAGCAGATACAAGCTTATCTACATTTAATTCTTTTTCGTCAACTTCTTTAGAAACAGCTTCTACTACATATTTTTTAAATGACTTCATCCATATATTTATTAAACTTTGAAGTCTGCAAACCTATCTATTATTTCTTCTTCCTGACCTGTATCAACCACATCATCTTGAGCAGTCTGTGATACATCATACAATTTCATCTTGGCTCTATCTACTCCAAGAATAAATTTCTTATTATATGTGGGGTCTGCATAACGATTCTTTAATTGTTTAACTAACATTTGATTCAACTCTTGCAATTCGTCAGATGATATCAAAGCAAACATAAAATCAGCAGTCGCCGGTAAACCAAATGATTCTGATGTATCTTCCAGTCCAATATCTGACGACACAAAACCTGTTCTGGTTGTTTGTGTTGCAGACATAATTGGAAGATTAAACTCTACTGCAAGACCTCTCATTTCTTCTGCAATGGCCTTGATATATGTGTAAGAATTAACTACAGCACCGTGCCTGAAACGACTTGATGCACATATATTTAAGTAATCAATAAAGATAATGTCTGGTCTAAATGTTTTCTTTAAAGCTAACTCATTTAATAATGCACGGAAATGTCCACAATGAGCTGATGCAGTTGGATACTCTTTGACTATCAACTGGCCTTGAGTCTTTTTAGCAATTCTCTCAAATTTATTTTCATACATATGGCGAGGCAAATCTCTCATATCATCCATTGTGATATTCATTAAGTTGGCATCTACTCGTTCAGCAATACGATTCTCTGACATCTCTAATGTTATATACAAAACATTCTTACCTTGCATCAAACAATTAGCTGCAACATGAACCATAAACATAGATTTACCCACACCCGTACCAGCAAGACATATATTCAAAGTCTTGTTTGGCAAACCACCTTTAGTAATCTTGTTAAAGAAGTCTAAATCAAATGGGATCTTTTCTTCTTTTGTATGATAAAATTCATATCGGTCATCTGATTGTTGTAAATAATCATGGCCCACATGAGTATCAAACGATACAGCCAAAGCATCTGACAACAGAGTAGGTAACGCCTCAGGCGTCCTCTGCTTATCTTTACCATCTATGATATGAATGCCATTGAGTATGGCATTATAAATTGCTTTGTCTTTACACCACTTCTCTGTTTCATCGAGAAGCCATTGGTCATCTATTTTTTGAATATGACTATGTAAGTCTTCTAAGTATTCATTTACTTTTTTAAATTCATCTTCGGTTACTGTTTTCTTTTGTAACTCTATACCCAGAGCTTCTACAGCCGGTAATGATTTATACTTATCAGCATATTCAAGAATAGTCTTAAATAATATTTTTTCTATATTATCTTGGAAATATTCTTCCTTTATAAATGGTAATACCCTACGACTATATTCTTCATTCCAAATCAGATGATGAAGTATCGTTTTCTCCACCCTCGGTATTAACTGTGATTGCGTCATTCTCTAAACCTTCTTCTATTAACTCTAATAATATATCACCTGCTACTGCACCAAATTCTCCACTTTCCATATCCAACTTATTAGGATTATACAATACTTTCCACTTAAATGTCAAGGGTATTTCTTCTGCACTTTGAGGATCAATAGCCTCTCCTTCATCGTCATAGATAGGAAACATTACATCTGCATACTGGTATACAACACCATCATAAGTTCCTTCCTGTATGCGAACAGCTTGCTCTTGTGTTTCTTTATGAATCACATAATGAAATGATGGATTACTCATAATGACAATAAGAATGTATAAAGTATTTCATTCCTGATATGGGCTTTAATCCTGCATGAGGATATGTCCATGTCGGAGGAAACATTAACAATCGTCCTCTCTGTGGTCTAATATAATGTGGCATTCTTGTCCCTATACGATACAGTCCTACAAAATCTGTTTCGCCACCTTCTTCAATATCATTTAAATAAATGAAAAAGGCTAGAAAACGCCTTGCTGAAGCATAATCTCTTACATCTACATGAGTATCAAATCTATCATAATCATTTGCTAAGTAACGCTTCATTCTAATGCTTTCATACCCATAAGTTTCTGGCCATTGTTTAGCAGTTATTTCACAATCAATTTTATAATGCATTATATAGTCTTGAAAGACCTCTAGCATCCCTTGTTGGACTGAAGCCCAGGCCTCATGTTTATGTAAATCTATTTGCTCGAAAGAAATTACATTATCACCATCTTCCATATGGATAGTTTCAAAGTCCTTATGTGAATCTTCAAACTTTTCTATCAAAGCTTCACATGAAACTTTATCTATCACATCATCATAAACTTTTATATATCTATCCATATAGAAATTCTTTACTAGCAACAGTGTCAAGTTGTTTCATAATGTCTTCTGTAAAATACTTATCTGGCTCTTGTAATATTTGTTTACCAAATACTTTAGAACCATCAGGCAATTCGTAACGGGTCGAAACTTTACTAAACACCCCATGTTTCTCACCTAACTCTAAAAGGCCATAATACCTGTCTAAACCCTTCGTATAAGACAGCCTAACGTCGACCATTTGATTCTCTTTTGTGAGTCTAGATTTATATGTCTTACAATGGATGATGTTACCTACCACTTCTGAGCCGTCTTTATCCTTCTTCTTTGACAGGTAGATGATTGTTGATGCAGCATACTTGAGTCCTGAACCACCACCCATTTCTTTCTGTGGGAACATAGAACCAATCACATCATAAGTGTGGTTAGTCATAATCAATGGCACACCAAGTTTACCTAACTTCAAAGTTAGCACACGAAAAGTAGCCTTAACTATTTGAGACCTTGTCATGTCTCTGGTCTCTTTACCAGCTTCAGTATCTTCAATCTCTTTTGTAGTAGATAACATACCCAGACTATCAAGACATAACAATAAAGGTTGTGGCTCTACTTCATCTTCATAAGCATCCAGCACTCCCAAAGTTTGGTGCCTAAATTCTTGTACGGTTGTAACAGGTAATACAACCATGCGGCTTGAATCTATACCTCTTGTCTCTATCATCTCTTTTGTAATAGCAGACTCCGACTCAAAGAATACTATATTACCTGTAGGGTTGTCCTCTAAAAATGCTTTGCAAACACCTAAGACAAAGAACGTCTTTCCTGTTGCTGACTCTCCTGCGATTGCAGTAATCTTATTCTGAGGTAGCCCACCATAAATGCTACCGGAACAAAGAGCATTAAAAATATAGCTCCCAGTATCGACAAAACCACTAACATCAGCAGTACTAAGGCCATCAGCAACAATCGTAGCATATTCATTACCTGTCTCCTTAATTACATTTTTTAAAAAGTTGGACATTTTTTTCTCCTATCTTCATTCTTTTTCCTTATCATATTATTATATCATATTCCAAAGAGATTTTCAAGCGTAGCTCGCCTAGTATGCCTAAAAAAATCAAACTCTTTATTCTTACTAAAACACCACACATTCTCAATATAAATTTTATTCATAAACTCAACCAATTCTTCTTTGGTTTGAAATTTATTCTTTCCTTGAGGTCGTTGCATGATTCGCATACCAACTTGACCCATCCAATAAGGCCTTAATGAATCAACCAACTCATCACCCGAACGATAGCGAATACCTTTTATTTTAGGATCCATAATGTTTACTAATAAGAACCCATTATCACTTAATGACTCAAAACTATGTTGAGCTACTGGGAGATAAAATTCATCTCTCCAATTATCATACTCATTAAATTTTGCCCACGACTGGTCTTCTTCAAATTTACCACCTTCGTTATATCGCTCGGTAGAAAAATATGGGGGAGATGTAAATGCACAATCAACATTCTTTATTTCTTCCCATGGCAAATCTTCTGCGCCGCATCTATATAATTGTACCGTCTTATTACTAGTCAATTTACTATATTCATCCACCATCTGGTGATAAATTTCAAATGTATTTGGGTTTGGATCACAACCAATATAATGTGTTGCGTTTGATGCAAAGAAACCAGCGAGTCTGTCACCCCAACCCATAGACGTATCAAGTACAGTCTTGGCATCGGTCATGTTATAGATACTTTTTGCAACAATAGGCTTAAACTGTGTTGCAATATAAGTGCCCAAACGAAACGCTGACATATAAACCTCGGGGGTTAATTCTTCATTGGTATTGATACCTCTCCATATTGCGCCAATAGAACTCCATATTTTTTTAGCTGTGCCTTCTTCCCACACTTGGGCTGGAGCTTGAAAACTATACGAACCACACCGCAACCGTAAGTGATTCATAAAATAATCACTACAAGTATTATATATTGATGATGTATCTATAAGGCCTAAACCATGTTCTGCAAAATTATATTTGTAGTCATCATACTTTTCAAACACTTCTCGCTCAAGTTGGTCAACAGGAGATATAAATTGTGTATAGTCTAGTGTTTGTAACTTGTGAAAGTTTTTTACCATATCTGCATATGATATTTTTTTAAAAGGAAATGGTGGTCGTTCTGTTGCAATATAAACTGACAAAGTTTCACGAAAAACATCTTTACCATATTTTTCAGTGCAATATTTAAACTCACCTGTATTCATAACAGGTAGACCATCGGCATTACAATGTTCGCTTAGATAAGAATATAGTTCTTCATCAAATGTCATCCAAAATACGCCTCCAGCGTTCCAAATGAATGTTCAACTTCTTCAGCTAAACTTCTTAAATCTAGAGTTGAATTGTCAATAAATTCAGATTGAGATGCTTCAAGAATCTTACCTTCCCAACCGCTTGCAAGAGCAGAATGTGGTCTTGAAATCTGCATATATGTCTCTCTGTGCATACAATAAAAGATATCTAACGAATCTCTTAAAACAATAATATCAAAACCTAAACGAGGATCGGCTTGAGTTGGGGTAATATCAACCTTAACCCCAGTACTTCTAAATTTTTCTTCAACTTTCACAGGAGTACCCTTTTCATTGTATATAACCCAATCATACCCATGATTATTAACAGGCATTTGTTTAAGTTCAGGATATTTTTCATTAAGTCTTTCCCAACCATTTCTCTTATATTCTGCAAATTCATACTGTTTCATCCGAACAACGCCTCCAGCGTTCTCTGTGTGCCATAACTTCTATCGACTTTCCAATCAATACTTTCTAAAATCAAATCAATTGGATCAACAAAAGATTTTTCAAATTGTAAATCTCTATCTATCGTATCATGTAAATTAAATTCTTTAGGTAATTCTCCAAGAAAAGCAATAACATTAGATTGTAAAACATTTGGAGTTTTAAGCAATACATATTTTAATTTCTCACCATCTTGTATCAAAGGGTACTTGTTATTCAACTTATGTTTATTAACAAGATAATTATACATGATAGCACCCTTAATGTGCATTGGTGTACCTTTCTTAAAAATAGTAGTCTTATCACCCCACTTACGAATACCATTTACTGACCTAGGAAATGCCATTGCTTCGACTGGCAATTCCATAAACTCTTTACGAAAAGTTTGAATAAACTTATTAACTTCCAATTCACCCTCGCCTACAATCACCTTTAATGCTTCACGAATACGTTGACGACAAGCGTGTGGTGTGGATGATTTAACTGCTTCGATACCCATAACTTTCAGTTGTGGTTCGTTATATCTAACTCCTTCACTATCAATCACGTTCAGAATATATCGTTTCTTAGCAGTCCATATACCTTTATCAGCAATAACTTCTCTAGCCATGTCCATCTTATTTTCATAAGCGTTTATATACGAGGCAAGGTCTCGATAACATCCATCAATAAACGGTTGTATTTTATCTGTAGCGACTTGATCCAAGAATTTGGTAATTCTGTCAGAAGATGCATCTCTGTCACCAAAAGACTCACGTACCAACTTATCAAAGGTAACATATATAGAGTCAGTATCAGATGCGACAATGTAATCTTCGCCTTCTGTCTGACATATTTGATTGATATACCCATTAACTTTATCCTCAATCCATCGTATACTCAACTGCCCTGCTGTCGTAATAGCAGTAGCAATCCTTTCATCGTAATAACGGAAAAATTCATTACCCATAGAACCGTATGCACTATTAAGCGCAATCTTTCTAGCCATCTGAATGTTGTGATAGGTAGAAATTTGTTTAGTATATTTGGAATCTTTTGTATCTTCATATCGTTGTTTTGCTTCCAACATATATTGTTTAAACTTTACACGGTCAGTATAAAACTTTTCCATCAATTCGGAAAAGAATCCTCTAATGTCTGTACGAAAACACGCACCGTTAGGAGTTACAGTTAACCCCAACTTCGGTAACATTGTTGTGTCTACTTCTTGGTCCAAAAGTTTCTCTACAGAAATTTTATTAGGATACTGCTCTCTTATCAAAGTTTCTGTAGAAATATTATATTGCATGATTAAATGTGGATACAAACTATTCAAATCAAACGACATAATCCAATTGTGCTGGCCTACTTGTGGTTCTTTTACATATGCACCAACATACTTAGCTCGTTTCTCATGTTTCCTTCGTTGAGGAATAACAATATTTTTATTCTTTAAGAAATTAAATGTAATAACATCCCACATTCTAACCTGTGAATAAACATCATTATAATTTATCTTCGCTTCATAAGCCATAGTCAACATCAAAGTAATCATTGCCAAATGGTCTTCTAAAGCATCTACAAGCTCTACATCTTTAATATTATAATCTATAAAGGATTGATAATCTTTTGTATACCATTCTCTAAATGTATCAAACGGATTAGGATCTTTCTTGACACCTAATTCTACAAAAGCAATATTGTCTAAAGAAAATGATTCTTGGTCTGTATAAGTAAATTTCTTATACAGGTCCATATAATCTAAATTTGATACGCCCCAAATATTATATCGGGTAATATTTCTACCAAATGTGGAAGTGTTTTCTTCTGTCACCATTTTCCATGGGGACATATTTTGCATAAACTTATTACCGAATAAAGATTTTATTCGATTACAAAGATAAGGTATATCAAAGAAAGTAGTATTCCAGCCTGTGATTACATCAGGCTGAACCTTCTGCATGAAGTCTACAAACTTTTCAAGTAATGCTCTTTCATCTTCACACCAAATATAATCTACATCGTCACGGGTATTATTATAATCATATATACCCCATACTAAAATTCTTTTAGTGAGATGATTCTTAACAGTAATCGCTAATACTTCTTCTTCTGCTACATTAGGATCGGGAAAACCATTCTCACTTGCAACCTCTATATCAATAGTAAGGGTTAGAATCTTATCTTGTTCCCAATTTACTATACCCTCATATTCATCTGAAATATAGCAATATTGCCATCTCTCCATACCATAGACTAAATCAATTTGCGATTCATAATTTCTTAAAAACTCTCTAGCTTGATTAATACTACCAAACTTAACAGGCTTTGCGTATTGGCCTGTTAGAGTTTTAAACTTGCTTTTCTTAGCTGAAGGAACAAATAAAGTAGGTTGATACTTTATTTTACGCATGATACGCTCCCCATCTTCGACTGCTCGGAGATAGAGCGTATCACCCTTTAAAATTATATTTGTGTAAAAATTATCTGTCATATGGATATTATATCACATATCCATTATCCAGTCAACACTTGTTTGGTATCTACCTTTACTTCAGGTACTACTATACCGGAACCAAAAACCTGCCTATAGTTATTAACTATTTCTTCCTGAGGTTCTACAATAAACACTATATTATCTGTTGATATTTCAAACATCTTATCCTTAGCAAAAGGTACCCAGGGTCCAAACCCCATCTGTACGGGACCAGATGCTGTAGTGCCTGCCATAGGCATTAACATCGCTGGATTTTCTAATGTTACTGTATCTTCATTCACATCAATATCGGCTACTAAATCTTCACCAGTTTTCAATCTCAATAATCTAATCATTATAACTTCTCAAACCTTCTTTTTGTTTCCTATATTATACTTAGTTTCTAACAACCAATCTTCCTTTTCTCTATACGATAAAACTTTTATTTGTGACAAAGGTGCTTTATCGCTGGCATCGCCCAGAATCTCTACTAAGCCCCAATCTGATAATAGCCCTGCTATAGTATTTCTTCTCTGTATATCATTGATACTAATATTAGCTGGTTTACCATCAAGTGCAAACAACTCTTTAAAATGCACTAAAAAATATCTACCTTGTTTATGTAATATGTGACAAGATTGATAAAGTTTTCTTTCTTTGCGGGATGCAATGCCGATACGGGATAAGGTTTCTCTAACTTTTAAAAAATCATCTGCTTCCGCCAACTTGATTTCTAACATCAAGTCGGGATGCCAAGCCAATTCGTCCATATCGAATCTCCATTATTATCATTATTATAGAGATATTTATTTTTTCCCGCCTCTTGACAACACTCCCTTTATATAGTTTATGTCCTTTTCACTTAATATGTCTAATGCAACTTTAGCTTTTTCATTGCTGTACCCAAAATACTCTTTAACTATATCTATATTTTTTATCTTCTTTGCTTTCATCCAAGGAGCAAATCGCTTCTTCTTAGAAAGACCATACAATAAAAAATCATACTGTAATTTTTTATCTAACCAATGCAAACGATTCATCTCATTGGCATATAATACCGCATCTGATATCCCAGACAAACACTTATTGATAATAAATGCTGGATATTTTTTCTCCCAAAATTCATCGCCATCTTCTACCATCAAGTTAGTCTTGTTGGTATTGATACTATTCAAATAATCTTTTAATTCGTACATAACCTAAACATTATTACCTCTTCCATAATTATACACTCTAATACCCCTCTTTGTCAAGTCTGATGTTTGCTCTGTTTTGCCAAAAGGATCAAAAATTACACTGTCTTTATTAAAGTCAAAATCTTTAAATTTATTATGGTCATGCATTACATAAATTAATGGTTCTGTTATCTCCTTGGGGTGTTTATCATACCATACACATAGAGAATTTTCAGTTAGTTTCATTATCTTTTCTAATTGATAACCCAATAAGATAGCAGGAGATCCTTCTAATTGAATAACGCCAGGCTTAAACCCACTACCTAAAATACACACTCGATAATTTGCTATCCCCTTAATAATTTTAGCCATATTCAATGCTTGTTTTTCTCTTGCTAACATTATGGCATCAAATAAATCATATCCCAAATCTAATTCTAAAGCTAAAGACCGTAACGCAATATTATCTCTTGGGTGACAACCACCACCATCGCCTAAACCGGCGCTCATATATTTGGGTCCCATAATTCTGTCAGTTGAATTTTTCAAAGCATTAGTAACCACATCAACATTCATATGACCCAATCTTTCGGATACATCTGCTATCATATTCACCAAGGACAACTTAGTTGAGATAAAAGTATTATAAAATATCTTAATAGATTCCGCTTCTTCCCATGTACCAACTTCAAAACGAGTTCCTTCTACCACAATATCTTTATAAAACTCTTTTAAGGTTTTAGCATCTTCACTAATACTTCCATCTTCAGTACCTATAATTACCATCTCTGGTTTTACCATATCATATTTTACAGTGCCTTGAGCAATTAAATAGGGATTGTAAATAAACCGTCCATGTTTAATCAACGGAACAATATGCCGCCTTACTCGTCCCGGCAATACAGTTGATATTAAAACTATTAATGTTTTATGGTCTACAAGTTTATCAATAGTTCCTATAACTTTTTTTACAGTACCATAATCAAAATCTTTAGGTCGTAAATGGCTAGTCGGATATCTACCATCGTAATCTTTATGGTGTGGGGTAGGAAGAGCCACAAATACTATATCTTTTCCTACAACAGCATCGGCCAAAGAAGAGGCCATTTTAATATACGTTTTAACTGGAGCAACATCATAGCCCGTTACATCATAACCACTATCATGTATAACTTCAGCTACATCTTTACCTAACTTTCCAACGCCAACAAAACCTACTCTCATATCAAAGTCTCCACAATATGTCTAATCACTCTATAAGGATCTGCATTAGCAGCCGGTCGTCTATCTTCAAGATAACCATTCCAATTATTATCTACAGTAACAATAGGTATGCGTATACTAGCACCCCTATCGCTAACCCCAAAGCTAAACTTCTTAATAGATTGTGTTTCATGTTTACCTGTTAACCTTTTTTCATTATCAGAACCATATTCGTGAATAGCACTCTTATGGGATTGGCCCATCTTTTTACAAATATCTTCCAATTTATCTTTTGAGCTACGATGTCTCATTTCATCATTAGAAAAGTTCGTATGCATACCAGAACCATTCCAATCACCCGCCTGTGGTTTGGGTGAAAGATTAATAGTCACCCCATGTTTCTCTGCAATCTTAATGAGAATATAACGAGCCATCCATAAGTCATCGCCTGCTCCAATGCCTTTACCTAACACTTGAAACTCCCACTGACCTAATGCAACTTCAGCATTGGTGCCCGTGATACCAATACCAGCATTCATGCAAGCCTCAGTGTGTCTATCTACTATCTCACGACCCACTACATTGCCTTCACCAACACCACAATAGTAATCACCCTGTGCTCTCGGTTTACCTTTCTCTGGCCAACCCAATGGGCGACCATCTTTATACATGAAATACTCTTGCTCAAAACCAAACCACCACTCATCACTCACTAAGTTTTGGCAATAGTTTCTCGTATTAGATGGATGTGGAAGATGATTAGCACCAAGAACCTCACACATTACATAAGTACCTTCTAAGCCAGGGGCTGTGCGGGTCGCATCTGCACGGATGCGGTCAATGGTTTTATATTCTGAAACAGGATTAAGAATACAATCAGAATTATCACCTGTTGCTTGTTCCGTAGATGAGCCATCAAACGACCATGTCTCAGCATACTCACCAACTTTTACCTTACTTCTCAAAGACTGTTCAGGTTTATAACCATCAAGCCATACATACTCAAACTTCTTCATCATCATTCTCCTTTAATAACAATAGGCACAATCATGTGTTCCAATAGCAATGGGCACGATTTATCCCTTCTGCTTCTTCTAAAACAAATTTATTTAATTTTAATTTTTTATTTAAAGGTTTTCTCAATTCTATTTGTAAATAATTCCATACTCTAGGATCAACATGGGGGCCTATTACAATAGATCCAATGTGTGTATAATTATTTGCTAATGCATATTGATATCTATTATTGCCTGTATGTATTACAAAAGGAATAGTATTCCAAAAACACTCCCTTACAACATCCCAATGCCAATGCTTTATTGTTATCAATATTAGAGGACTAATCATTCCATCTTTAGGGATGCTTTGATTTACAAATTCCTTTACTTCATCATTTTGGTTTTTATTTTTCTTTAACCACGCTTGGGACTCGGGAGTTGTATCTCCTCTCTGCATCAATCTAATATCTATATAATCAAAGTAAAATTGAGTTGGTTTTTTTCCCATTTCAACAAAAAAATCTACCACCCATTGCTTAAAAATTTCATCACGGTGTGATGTTAAAACTTTCATTATAAATTTCCATCTAAATAAAATAATCCATTACCTTCCGGATGAAGATTTTGCCAATTCTCTTTATACGGGCCCATGTCATGTGTAGAATAATAAACCTTAAACCCAGATTGCTCAAATGTATCTTTCCACCACCCCAAATCTTCCCGTATAACATGGGTAGAATCTTGTTCGTAGGCTTCGATAAAATATTTTTCACCATCCCCTAAAGGAATCATCGCCAAAAGATGCTTACAATTTGCTGATAAAACATCTAACTGTTCCGCAATATTTTCATAAGGTATATGCTCTAAAATATCCTTACAAATAATCCAATCATATGTTCCAAAACTCGTACAAGGCTCAATACATGATACATGACCATTCACCTCTTTAGGTGCTTTTGAAACAGCGTATTCACTTATATCTACACCGTAAGCTTTATATCCCAATAGGCGCAACGCATAAACCAAATATCCTTTTGCACATCCAAAATCACAAACCTTTGCATCTGAGTTTAATTGGCAATCTATTGCTATATGATGTGCTAACGGAATCGTTAATTCAGGTAACCATCTATAATTAGTATATAGAGACTTGCCTACTACCGGACCCCTCTCAAAATAATCACTATCAAATTCACCACTATCACAATTATACATTTTATCCTCCACCAATAGGCGGCATTATCACCACTTCATCATCCTCTTTTATCTCAGTTGACCAAGAATCTTGATACATTGTACCATTTATGGCTACACAACTATGCTGCCATTGGCCTGTAGGGTGTGCTGATTCTAAAGCATGAAATAAACTTCTTATAGTAGTGGCCTCATAAACTTCTATTTCAACCTGGCCATCTGCCAACTGGACATATTCACCTGTCAATTTTACTTTCACACAAACTCCTCATGCATTAAAGGCGTACCAAATTCAGAGAATCTATTTACCTTATCTTCAATAAATCCCTTTAACATATTTACATTGTCTGTAAATACACAGCCGGTACATTGCTCTGCTATACAAAATCTTTGCTCTATCTTTTTATCCATATAGTCTAAAATATCTGCGGGAGCACATAGAGAATACTTTTGCATAAACTTTGTATTCTGGTCATTCAACACCACACTATCACAGGGAAATACTGAACCAGGTTCACCTGTCTCCCAGTGTATCTCCTCTGACAAGTACGGTCTGAAATATGACTGATGGCATATCTCACTATCTGGCGCACCATGAATTTTAAACTGATGAAAAAATCTAGGGTCATCCAAATGTTTAATTAATTTTTGTACCAAGTCATGGCGCTCTAACAATTTTTCTTGTGGCAATAAACAATTAGGCAAAAGTCTAATATACTGTGCATTAATCTTTGTTGCAATCTTTGATACTGACTCCATAATATCCATCGGGTAATCTTCATCATAACAAAATGAAGAACCAATAACTGTATCGCCTGTAAAATGGTCTAATGGTAACTTTATTTTATCTTCCCACTTTTCAAATACATTAATAGATACTCTGACCCAAGATAGCATAGGCCAAATATCTGGATTGATTCGGCGAGTTAAAGTCCCATTAGTAATTAAAGAAACTGATAAATCCTGCTCTTTAAGCCAGCGTATCAATTCGTTGATGTGTTTGTAGGAAGTAGGTTCTCCACCACCTGTAAGTATAGCAGCCTTTAGACCCCTAGTCTTTAACTTTGTAACATAATCTTTTATAACATCCATCTCTATACGAGAATGGGTGTCTCTATACGTTACGGAGCAATATGCACACGTTAAATTACACGCACCCTCAGGCGATATGTGTGTAGAAATAACTGTATTAGGATTCCCATTCTTATAGTTATTCATCTGTTCTGGATGTCTCCAGAACTTTATACCTGTAGAGGTAAACTTATGCTCTTCTGCTGATTTAGGTGGGATTTTCATTCATATATTTCCTCATTTCCTCAGGCATATTATACGGTTCAGCTTTAGGAATAAAATGTGTATGATTTCTAGAAGGTTCTAAATTAGTAGTCTCTGGAGTCCACCTTAACCATTTTTCTTCATACCAATTCTGTGCTGGAACTGAATCGCCTATCTGTGATGAAAAATGTAATGCAGCCTTATGTTTATATTCCATTGTCTTCTCATTAAGACAGAACCCAAAGTTATAACAACCTGTCTTAGCTAAAACGGGTTCTACATTTTGTTCTGAAAACTGTCCGAATCCCAAGTTAGGAATTTCTCCTTTATAAATGGCGGGACCAAATCTCTGACGTTGTGGTATTCTCCAATCCATAGTCTTCCATAATTCTATTTGTGGTGCGTATTGATACCCCACCCTATTGGTACTAAATTCTTCTACAAACTTAGCAAACATCCCAGGGCTCCATATCATATCAGGTTCCATGAAACAAGTCATGTAATGTATGTCATGGTGCCTAATAGATATATCACTTAATTTTTTAAATTGATTTTTAGGAGTATTAAAATGCTCAAATGTTAAGTGTACTTTTTCCCCATAAAAATTTTTTCTAATAATAGTTGCTGGTGTAGGTTCTATATCTTTAATATTAGGAAAATTATCAGGCTTACTCCAAGGCTGTGTAGAAAAATAAACACACACTCGGTCAGCTACATCCACTACACTCCGAATAGACCTCTCTAGGAAATCTGTTCCGTAGAGAATTCTATAAATTACTATTAAATCTTTCATTTACACGCCGGGCAATATAAGTATTTATTGCAACTTGAAGGTAAATATTTTGGAGCTAATGCAGAAGGATCCATAGAGGCCATTGACGAACATACCCACTGGATAGCACCGCCCGCATTAACTGCTCGTAAAGCTATACGCTTATCTGCAGCAGGCCCAGCATTTTTATTAAAGGTGATAATCAAATCTTGATCCTTTTCTAACTCAACTCGACCTCCAATATGAATATTTTTAACATACGTTCCTATTCCATTTTTACCAAAGGAACAACTTTTACCAGCCCGTAAAGATTTTCCACAATCTCCATCTGATCCCATACCGATACAAGAGTTACATCCTTTTTTAGGAAATTCTCCATTCATAAAGAAATATTCCATCATCCCTATCTTCCAAGGACCTATAACTGAAAAGGCTTCTGAAATTTTAGCTTTAACAGTATAGTTACTGTAAGCAGGAATTGCTACTGTCGCTAAAATTCCCACAATAGAAACTACAATCATCAACTCTATTAATGTAAATCCTTTCTGTTTCATATACTTTCTCCCAACCTATCCTTAATATCTTGTTTGCTTACCTTTATAGTTTCCTCTAATGGTCTTTTCAATTCTGCCTGCAAATAATTCCATACCCGTGGACTTATACTAGCCCCCAAACATATAGAAGAAATGTGAGTATAACCATTTTCTACTGCCACTCTGTATCTATTATTTCCTGTCTGTATAACAAAAGGTATAGACTGCCAAAAACTGTTACCAAAGGAATCATGACTGGTACTCATGACGCTACCCTCAACGAAGGGAGCCCAATACGAATGTTTAGTACTTACTAAAATTATAGGACTAATCATTCCATCTCTAGGAATACTTTCTCGTAATGTTCCTAAAAGGTCAAAATTCTGGGCAGCATTTTTCTTTAACCATTGTTCTGATGCTTGAGTCACATCTCCTCTTTGCATCTCGTCCACCGAAACATAATTAAAACGGGATATGTTAGATAATCGTTCCCATTCCATCAAGTCCTCGTAATTCCAACGTAAAAAATATGGATCTCTATGTGATTTTAAAATCTTCATTCGCCACCATACTCAAAGTTTAGTGAGCCTGCATTTTCTCTCAACAAAACTCCCCCGTTACTTAGATGAAACTTACGAGCCATCTCTGTCTTTGGAGACAGTGTAACAAATCTTTTTATCCAAGGTCTGGTTAATTGTAAATAATTTAAAGTATCTAAAACTAAACCTCTACCAAAACCTGGGCGACGACTCCACACAGTATAAAATACGGCATGGTCAAGACCTGTCATAGTATCTAAATGTCCTACCGTACTGGGCACACCTCTACAGTATGCAACACAAATAATTGCACCACCATTGGTATACACTTCTCTACCAGCGGTGTGTCTGAATGCTCTATTTAATTCTGGTCGTACAGGATCTTCTTGATAAGGAAGATTCAAAGGCCATTGGTCGCCATATTTAATTTCTTTAACTCTCACTCATCACTTCCTTTAATTTTTGAGCATCTGCCACACGTTGTTGTTTAGTATTTTCATGTATTGCTTTATCGTTCTGAAATTTTCCCTGTCTATTTTCTAAATAAGTTTTATCTTGTGGAGATTTGCCTACACTAAAATGCATATGCTCACCATGGACATGTTCAAGCCATTGAGTTCTGCCAACTAACTGAGCAACTTCAAAAATCCAAGTATCGTTATAACCAAAATTATAAACACCTGGAGTAAAATAACCTAAAGTATCACACCATTTTTTACTCACGATAGGAAATGCACAATGGCCTTCTCCATTAATGCCATCATTCATCCACATACAATAAATATCATCTGGAAATGTATCAGTATTTTGTTCTACTGTTCTATCCCACCCAGGAGTTCTATATAACAAATCATCATTACCCATTATAATAATATCACCTAAACTTCTTTCATACAAATCATTCCAAGATTTTGATACGCTTTTGGGTTCACCAAAAACAATATGCACCCTAAGAAAATCTGCAAATTCTTTCTGTGAAAATAAAAGATAATCCATATAAGCATCTTTTTTTTCATCATCACTGTCAACATACATCAACATTTCAATTCTATTTCTATCAGTAGCTGTTTCATAGACCGATTTAATAAATTGACTCAACCTAGCAGGTCGGCCACGTGTTGGAGTTAATATAGAAATAGTTTTCATGGCATTAAATTTGTCCTAATATGATTTTTTCCAGTGGGTCCAGTCCAATGTACTATCTTTTTATTGGGATTATCATATCCATTAGCTAAAGATAGTCTCAACCATTGATAGATTAATGGCAATTGAACTATTTGAGAATTTAAAGATGGAGCTTCTCTAACCATTTGCAACAATTCTTCTTGGTCACCTCTATTGGTACTATGATTACAACGAAATGCCCAATACTTTAATATGTCCGACTTTCCTTTAGAACAATTAACCCCTGTAGCCCAAACAGGAGTTGAAGTTGTTTGAGGAACTTCATTTAAGCCCATTCTAATAATATCAAGACTTAATGCAATCTGTGTATCTGTAGGATAATTAAAAACATCATCAATTGGTTTCATCACTTCACAATCAGAATCTACCCAACACACATATTCATAAGGAGCATCTAACATAACTTGAGGTTTATAAAACCAAGCACGTCCTTCGTTAATATCATACTCCAAAAAAGTATCACTATGTTCCTGTGACCACTCTCTCATTCTAGGACTCATTCCCAAATCTGCTATTGTTATGTCTGGTTTAGGACTATATTTCTTAATATTATAATACCACCATGGCAATAAATCTTCATGGTTTCTATCTGTACCAACTGCAAAAGTTTTATTCATCTTTTTTTTGAACCATCTCACCGGCCCACGTCCTGTAAATATTTTTTCTTAGTATCTTCCCAGCTAAGGTAAATCAATTCATCATAGAATAGAGTTTCATTTTTTACTCTATTACTTTCTGTAAGCGACTTAATTCTTTTACTTGCATATTTATTTTTCCAAAGGTCAACCAAATGTTCGGTTGATGTATCAAATCTTTTTTTCAATTTGTCCTCTGTTATATCCTCTCGTAAGAACTCGGCTGTGTTTTCATAAAGATGGGAAAAATAAATGCCACGTTGGTGCATTGTCTTTGTATCTTTTATATTCAACTGAGAATAAACCCAATTCAACATTCTAAATTTATGGTCACGTTTGTATTTGTTACCCCTATCATCTAAAGCAAAATACCATTCCCAATATTTAACAGGGTCACGGTTATGGACCCAATCTCTAACTTTATATAACGTATCTTTTGTTGGCTCAAAAACAATAGAACCGGATGACTTTCCTCTTTTGTTCCAATATTTCAAATTATTGTATTGTGAAAACGAACCATATAAGGATGTTGTACTCACACCAACCAATGTCTGACCATATCTTCGTTTCCATTCGTTCTGCACTTCATCAGACAAACACAATAATGCTAATAGTTTACCGCCCACATAATTATACCCTAAGGGTTGGGTTGGTAAAATTGTTGAGCCGATACAGGTATGTTTCAATCTACCTGCGTTTCTCTGTTCTCTGGTCCAACCTATAAAATTATCTCTGGGTGCTAAGTCAAGAAAATCTCCTGTAATAACAATCACGCCAAGATACTTGCCACTGTTTTTATCCCTAACAAGATAAAACATATTTCTACCGATGTTATTATTGTTTCGTTGTGTATGACAAAATGTTCTTACGGCCGTAAACTGTTCCCTTAACCAATCATTATAATTTGTAAGAACCATCTCTGGTTCTAACTCCAAATAATCATCAATAGATTCTGGTTTCCATATCATAGATTTAGCTTTGTCTATAATGTGGGTACCTTCAATTAATACCTTTTCTTTACCAAAAAGAGTTGATACTTCCTTAGTTGGATATTTTATCTGTATCTCATGCCATTTTTGCCAAAGGGTATATTCTTCTACAGACATATTGGAAGTAAACGATAGTTCTTCCTCTAAGAGATTTTTCATCTCCTCATCACTAAGAGCTTCTACGTCTTGGTTGTAATTTTCCAACCACTCCACGTATTCTTGCTTTAGTCTTTCATTCCAAGCGTCGTTCATTTGAATCTGCATTGACTCATAATTTCTGTTAAACACGCCAACAAATTAATCTCTTGGTCAGCTACAAATGCTGATTTATATTGATACTGACCAATTAAAATAATAGCAGACGGTATAGTGCTCGGTTCCATAGTATAATACAAGTTGTCGTAAATCTTACGAAAGATTTTCGTAGGGTCATTGTCGATGTTATCGACTACCCATTTACGCACCTTGGTAAACTCCTTATTCTTGAGGTGGAGGGTCAATTCTTTCAAATTAATATCTGAAAGATTGACAAGAATTCCGGAGTCTATTTCACCCGCCGCACTATACCGCTGCAGTTCATTCAACACTCGCCGGTTGTCCGGAAAGTGTTTCATAATAAGTTCTGCTACAACTTTGTTATCATATTTTATATTCTCCTCATTCAGTATATCATTACAACGATTAAGCAATTCGTGAGCTAATTTATCACGACTGCCATTTATCTTGAATTCTATAACTGAACATCGAGAATGTAATGGTTCGATAATTCTATTTTTATAGTTAGCTGTAAATATAAATCTACAGTTATTATGAAATTCCTCAATGAACCCACGGAGAGCGGGTTGCGTACTTTGAGGATTGAGGTAGTCTGCCTCATCTAATATCACAACTTTAGTTCCACCAGTTAATGATACAGTAGAAGCAAAACTTTTTATTTTACTTCTAAGAACATCTATCCCAGATTCTTCACTACCATTGATAATGAGGTAATCTGTTCCCAGTTGCTCACACAAAGCCCTAGCGACCGTCGTTTTACCAACGCCGGGTCCGCCAGACAATAATAAATTAGGAATTTCTTTATTCTTTACGAACTCAGAAAAGCTTTTCTTGATAGCCGGGGGAAGAATACAATCTTGTATCTTCCTTGGCCGGTACTTCTCCACCCACAGTACCTGCTTCATGCTTATTCACCTCACCACACCAAGGACAATAAAAATCCTTATGATTAAAATAATTTTGTGCCCTATCAACTACATCAGTTGCGATAGACCACCATTGACTACAATGCACACAACTAAAGTGTGCAAGTAGTTCAAACGACCGTGTCACACCATTGCTTCCATAGCAATCCAATAATCAAGACCAGTGTCACCATTTACCCAATGACTGACATTGGCTGTCTCTGATACACCAACTCTATAAAAGTCAGGCACCATCTTCAAGTTCTCTGCCTTCCAATGGAGGCGATGCTCTCGTAATGCAAAATCACCTTGCAACTCAATAGAATAATTATTTGATGTTGTATTCTTCAGGTCTGTTGCTGTCAACATTCTATCGACCAAGGTGATATCGGGCAGTTGCATTACTGCTGACGCCTTCAATATGTTTTGCAAC
>VTLG01012299.1_pt1 | contig 29106 bp, 34 predicted proteins | sample 4694571 | NCBI WGS metagenome assembly VTLG01 (sample SAMN12604809, study PRJNA352737) | marine metagenome | biome: ENVO:00000447; feature: ENVO:00000209|ENVO:00000569|ENVO:01000036; material: ENVO:00002151; isolation source: viral sequences binned using virsorter ...
TAGTTGGCCAAGGTTCATCACGATCCAAAGATACGCCACAATGAGATTTATAACCACAATTTTTACAGTATACCATTCAGTCTTCATCTCTAGGAATGATAGACCATTTTCCAAACATTCTTACTGAGTAATATGCTGCAGCAATTTTCCACCCAGCAATAGGCGGTTCTGCATCTTTCATGGCCATATGAAATACATTATCAGATGCTCTCTTTGCTTCCCGAATTACTTTTGGGTCTTCCCAGTTTCCTAACTTTTTTTTCTTTTCAGCACGATACTGACGAATACGTTTATAAAGAAGATCGTGAATAATTGCAGCACGAGCAACATCCCAAGGTGCAATAAATGCCCAACAAATTCTAGGAACAGATGCAAGATCAGTTACAAAATCTTTTTTACAAGTTATTTTATGCATAGGACATTCCACACCAATCTTCTCCAAAGCTTTAACATCAATCTTGTCATTTCGATATGTTAATGCTCGTGATAAAATCCATTTACGAGGTGGGTTAAATTCTGCTTCTATTTTGTCATTAAACTTGCCCATTTACTCTATCCTTAATTGTCTGTAGAATTTTAGGTGAAATCCTTAATTTTTTCTTTCCTATTTCTTTTCTATCATCTGGAATTTCTTCCACTAATGATGGATTTAAATTCCAAGGGCCCCAATGCTTGTATTTCAACATATTGACCATAGTTTTTTCTTTGTCATATTCTACATACGCACCCTTCTCTTTAGGGTCAATACCCGCTTGTTTAAAATACGCTTCTTTACGCATCGTAACTGTTTTACCGTTACTATTATCAAAAATTACATCACCTAATTTATTAAAGGCATGTTCAAATCTACGACCTTTTAGTTTTCCCTCTCCATAAACAAACGCATGGACACATTTCATTCCTGCCTTTTCCATTTCATCTGGAATTTTCATCATCATTCTTCCAGACACTTCAAAACAATCACCCAACTTTGCTTCTGTTAAAATAGTTTTAAATGAGTTAAATCGTTTCATTCTTTCTCTGCTTTTTCTGTCGGTTTAGGTGTAACTGCTTTCTCATAATATATAATTATCTCTTTCTGTTGTAATATATATCGTTTTATTTCAGCCATGTTTAGAGCAAGGGTTTCGTAATCTCTAACACTTAGGGCATAAAATAAAAAATCTCCATTCTCCTTTACAAACCGTTCCTTAAATTCTTCAAAATTTTGTTCTGTAACAACATAGAAATGAATGTCATTCATACTCATAGGTCTAGGACGATTCTGTGTAGGAATTACCCTTTCAACCTCTACAGTTTTTATTTCTATTGTTTTAAGAGGATTTTTAAATTTAAAATAGCTACAACCACTACTCAGCAGGAGTGCTGACAGGATCAGACTCGATAGCACTAATCTCTTCAAAACTTTCAAACAGTTTCTTTGTTCCAGCATTTATCTTTCTCTCTACCAAGCCAGGTTTCTTTAAACTAAGTTTTGCAAGGTCATGTTTACGCAACTTATCTATAAGTGTATTCTTATAGTCGTTTGCGGCCTCTAGTCTAGTATTTAGTTCTTTATTGAGTTCGTTAAATTTTGCTGCATCTGCTATAAGGACATCTATAGTCTGTTTTTGTGTACTTGCAGCTTGTTCTAGTTTCGCACTATTCTCTGTAAGTATTGCAATTCGTGCTTGTGTGTCCTTATAATAGTAATAGGCACCGTAACCTACACCACCAATAACACCTAAAACAAGTAATAACATATAAACTTTTAACATTCTAATTCCTATCCGTTATCAAACAGCAGAGGTACTTAAAGCACCGCCGTTGGCAACAATAAGTCTGTATTCTGTACCATCTGGAGATGTTAGTATCACTCCTGCTGATTGTGATGTTCCTACTTTTGCATCACCAGTAACAGTAACTTTACCATCTGATCCGATACTCATTTGTTCATTACCACTAGTATGAAAAGAAATCGTATCAACAGAAGGAAATCTTATCTTTGTATTTGAATCTCCTGTATGATATATCGTATCAGAAATATCTAAGTTACCACTCACTGTCAAACCCTGTGAAACCGTAACTTGACCACCAGAGGCAATCGCAATGGCATCAGTATCACTTGAGCTACCAATATTGCCTGCATCTGAAATAACTACGTTGCCTGTTACACTGACTCCAGTATTAGTAGTGGCAAATTTCTCATTACCATTATAAAACAATTTTACATCTTCATTAACATTAGCTTCAAGATACTTCTCAGTATCATCTGCTCTTTCAAGTGATATTATATCACCACGAATTCTAAGCTCGCCAGTATTATTTTTCACAAAGGTATGAGTACCACCATGCCATATCTGAAAATCATCTCCATCTCCGAATTTTAATCGAGAATCATCATCAAACTCTAAATCGTTTGCGGAAGCATCCCATGTTAGATTACTAGTAGCACCTTTAAAAGTTACATCATTTCCATTTGTATCTAAATTGCCGCCAAGCTGTGGAGATGGGTCATCTACCACATCACCAATACCACCGCCACCAATAGTTGCTATTTGTTCTTGAATTCTATTGATGAATGTTCTATAATGTTCGGCTAACTGATCAAGTGTTACAAACTTTTGCTCTAATGGAGTTAAAGGATCACTATTATTTATTGACGCTATTTCATCAAGAAGACCTTCATTTATAACAACCACCTTATCTTCAAGTTCAGTTAAATTCTGACGATCCATCTTTCTGTGATAAGAAACCTCCTTAACCAGTTCTTCATACTTGTCGTACCAGTATTTTGTCTGTACATTTTGTTTAGGTTTTTTAATATCATCATTATTCAGGCCTGGGGATAATCCCAAACCGCCTTCAGAGATGGGGGTAAATTTGACGGATTTCTCTTGTCTTGGATTAACTTGCCTGATTTTATCTCTAATACCCATCAAATTAACCCAAAGCTATCGCTAATGCAGTAGCACTAGCGTCTGTTAAAGTAGTTACTCTTGACAATGCAGCTTTTCTATTAGTTCCACCAGCACCATCATCTACAATAATTAAATCTGATGTAGTTAAGGCTGCACCTATATCTGTACCACCATCAATATCCAATGCAGTTAATGGCGCAGTTCCTGCCGTTAATCCAGCACCAGAACCTTCGACATTTGCAACCAGTGTACCAGTTGTAACTGATAGATTGCCTGTATCAGATGCAACTGCTGTTGTTGTACCTACTTGAAATTTATCTGCACTTTCATCCCAATGGATAATGGCATTGTCTCCTGTAGAACCACGTTCAATAATAATACCACTGTCATTTGAATTACTACCAGCACCAGTATTTAATTCTATAAGATTATCTTCTATTACCATGTTCGTAGTAGACACTGTGGTTGTAGTACCGTTGACTGTAAAATTACCACTTACGTCAAGATTACCATTCAAATCAACAGTAGTTGCAGTAATTTCAAGTTCAGTATCAGCATCTATATCCAACTGCCCGTCTGCACTAGAATATATTTTTAATGCAGAATCACGAAATGTTAAGTACATAGTAGTGTTTAGCAATAGACCAGCATCAGCAACATGTGTTAGGGTTACATCCTGATCGTCACCAAATCCTATAACAGCTCCATCTGCTAAATATAAATCAGACCATTCTAATGAAGTTGTCCCTAATGCAGCACCATCTGATTCATCTGGAACTACAGCAGTAGCTGCCGTGATAGTCGTCCCACGTAAAGTACTTGCACCAACAATTGTACCCGAAACATCTAGGTTTGCATTTACATCTACAAGAGTTGCATTAAGTTCAATTTCATCGGTTGCATTAATGTCAAGTATTGCATTAGAGGGTGCATTAATATATTGTGACGAATCATTAAACTGTATTGCCATAGTGCTATTCAAGAGAATACCAGTATCAGCTACATGTGTTAAAGTAACATCTTGATCATCACCAAATCCTAGTACAGCACCATCAGCAAGATAGAGATCACTCCATTCTAATGAAGTTGTACCAAGTGCAGCACCATCACTAGCATCTGGTACTACAGCCGTTGTTGCAGTTATTGTGGTTGCTTGAAAAGTTCCGTTGGTTGTTAATCCTGCATCTGCAGAATGAGTAAGAGTAATATCTTGATCATCACCAAAATTAATAACTGCGCCATCTGCCAAGAATAAATCACTAAACTCTAGGGATGATGTACCAAGTGCTGCTCCATCTGAAGCATCAGGTACAAAAGCTGTTGTAGCTGTAATAGTTGTTCCCTGTATAGTTGATGTGCCTGTAATTGCACCAACACCCAATGTTCCTGCAAGGGTAGCGTTTGCACCACTAAATGTTGCAGCTGTTGTTGTGCCAGATTTGATAATAAGATTTCCAGAAGTATTTGTTGCACTACCAAAAGTTGTGCCACCATCTTTAAAAAATATATCACCACCATCTGCATCTAAAACAATATCAGTTGTTGCATCTAGAGTAATTGTAGAACCAGAATCAATTTCTGCAATTGTTGGAGTCGTTAAAGTTTTATTCGTTAATGTACTAGATGTTGCACTAATATAAGTGTCTATCTGTGAAGCAAGTAAATATTTTTCTGTTCCTCCATCAGATACAGCAAATTTATCAGACGCACCCAATGTAATACCAGAGCCATCTGTCATTCCATCAATATTTAAAATTGCTTCAACAGCACCAAATTCTAATGCATCTGCCGCAGAATTAACTTTAATTACTTGTCCAGCACTTCCTATACTTAATGATGCACCAAGACCACCATAGGCTAATGCAATAAATTCCGTTGATTGAAATTCTGCAAGTCCAGTTGCGGTTGAACCGTCAAAAACTGCTCTTATAGGTACTTTTGCTGCCATCTTATAATCCTATCTAAAATTGAAACAGGTCTGGCCCTGCATCAGTACGGGCATCACCATTACTTAGGGTAAATACATGTCCGGCTTCTGTATATACTGCTTTGTTTGCTAATTCTGCATTAAATTTAAATTCAGCAGCTGCGGTTGTCAATCCACTATCTTGCGTAAATAATTTGACAGTCTTAAATGTTTGGTTGGTATCAGCCGTTGTTCTTGCCAATACAAATCCAGCAGCATCTTTTGAACCAGTAGGTAATGTTACACCATCAGCTGATATAGTAATCACACCAGAACCATCAGAAGATATCGTTGCACCACCAATATCAACAGTATCACTTTCAAGATATAAATTTCTAAATCTTTTTGTTTCTGAACCTAAATCATATGTTGCACCTGCTTGTGGTACAATACTTGAAGTGAGTGACTGTAATACATTATGATCTAAATCTCTACCACCATCTACACCAGATTCTTGAAGAAAATCATCTCCAGCATCTGTACTAGATGAATCTGTACCATCCATTAATAAATTACCATCAATAGAATCTTCTAAAGATAATTGATTAGAAAAGTTTGGTGAATCAGCATTAGATGAAAAAGTATACTTATTTGTAGAAGAATTATATATAAGTGAATCACCATCTTCACGACCAGAAGTATCAAGATCATCCATCTCATTTATTCTAGTAGCACCACCACCACCAAGAGTGCTTAATTGTTCTACTACTTTGTGTTTGAAATTGATAAACTCTTTTTGCAAACTTTCAAAATCTGTTATAGGTTTTTCAAATACATCTTTTTGTGCTGATATTTGAGTTACAGCACTTTTAATATAATCATCTTCTGGCGCTTCTATTACTTCTATTAATTCTTCTTCTGTCTCATCTTCATATCCTATTATGGGTTCCAATTCATCTTGCAGTTTTTCTGATTCTGGTTCATCTTCTTCACTTGCAGTATCAACAGTATCAATAATTTCAACCTTTTTTATTGGAGGAGGAGTAGAAGAATTAAAAGAAGTCACTAATTTAGAAAATTCATCTAATCTGATTTGCTCATCAGAAGATACAACAGATTCTTCTTTTGTTTCTAAAAGAGCAGTTTCTAAATTTTTAAACAGGTTAGCTAAATCTGAACGAATAATTTGTGGTTCTAATGTATCCTCAGATGTATCCTCAGATATATTAATAGGAGTATCTTCTGGAACTTTGTCATTTTCCAGAACTGCAATTGTATTTTCTAATTTCTTACGATTCTCACTTTTTTCTTTAGCCAAAACACTAAAAAATTCAGAAAGGGCGGAGAAATTATCTTTGATTGCTGCATCATCCATGTTCAAACCACCAAGTTATTTCTTTTTCTTTTTTGGCATATTTCTATTGGACATGTCTGCCATAGGTTTTGCAGTATCATATCCTTGTCCATAAGCTCTTTCAATTGTTTTCTTTTTAATATTCTCAATAAATTTACTAGACCCAGTATTATTCCGTTTCTGTCTAGAATTTTCAAGTTTCTTACGATGTTCACGATATGCCTTAGTACGACCATCAATTTTTCCATTACGATCAATAAGAGTTTGTTTCTTCTTTTTCTTTTTAGGATCAAAACCTGGCTCTCCTTGAGGGCCTGTTCCCAAACCAGCTATGTTTCCACCTGTAGTCGGGCCTGCTGCATTAGCTGGTGCATCTTCCTCCATTCCAGTATAAGGGGATATTATTTTCCATTTGGTTTTCATTCTTTTATATCCTCCAAACTAACGTAAATTATTTCTTTCGTTCTCATATGGACTACTGGAAAAATCTCAATTCCTAATATTGTATCTATAGGAGCTTCATCTTCAAACGTAACAACCTTATCACCTTTCTTTGCAGATAGTTCTTCTTCCTCTTTATTTAGAATATCGTTAACAAGAACATACTCTCCTTTTGGTAAAACCTCACCAAATCCAATAACTTCCTCACTTATACTGTCATCAATTTCAAAACCCTCTTCTTTAAGATATTTCATAAATTCCTTTTCAAAGACATCTGGATCATCTACCGATTCTTTAAAGGTATCTTTGAGAAGGAATAACGCTGCGGCATAGGTTCCTAACTTAGTTCTAAGTCCAGGCACTTTTCCAAAAATTTTCTTGATATTAAATACGAGTTTATGAAGAATGGTGTATGCACCCTTTTCTTCAATGGTATTTAATTGAGTGGGTTGCATACCACGAGCAACAGTTTTCTCCTTCAGTCTATTACCATCTTTATCAATAATACCAAGCTTAAACGCCGGAGTTTTGTCAAACGGCGTTACCAACAATTTTATAAATCTATATGTAACAAATAAATCTATCGCACGTCCCATTAGATTTTCCCTAAAGTATCTGAAACTGTTTTATCTTCTTCCACATTCTGCAATTCATCATCTCTAATTATATTTAGGAATAATAAAAAAGACTTGAGTGTACCCCAATACTCTCTTTGTATCTTAAAGAGAAGTAAGGTCACGCAAGCCTCTGATCCAAATAAATTATATAACACAATAATGTGATTAAGAAGAAGTCTTTCTTTTAATACATTCGTATCCTTATATTTCCTTAGAAGGCGTTTAATATATTTAAACCTCTTCATATCATCATAAAATTCTTTTTCCCCTTCACATTGAGGATTGTCATAATGTTTAATCGCAAACATTATAACATTTTCATTCGTTATCTTTTCATACATTTATTCAATGCGAGCAGATAGCCTACATGAATTATCCTCTTGCATTTCATAACCAATGACTAGTTTAAGTCCACCTTCTACTTGATGAGAAATACCATCATCTACTTCAAATTCATCATGTGGAGTAGTTAAACCTTTACCAAATCGGCCACCAAACGAAGTTAGGGGCAATTCAACGGAACCACTTTCACCTTCCATCATAGGAACTTCATCAAACGTAAGTCCAATCTTTGATAACGAACTTCTCAAATTGTGGATTGCATCTTCTGGTAATGCATAATTTCCAGCAATTGTCCCAACCCAAGCATTTAACTTTTTAACAACTGTAGGATCAGAATAAACTGCCATGTTTTGTGTCTTCAGGGCCATAGATGGACCGTAACCGCCTGCAGCGATTCCACTTTCATTAAGAAACGATTTAAAATTCTTCATCTTTTTCTTCCTCTGGTTCTACATCACATGGAACTGAATCCCTAATCTGTTCTTCCAACATTTTAGGTTTCCTTTTAAACGCTTTCACCATAGGCTCTATAATTCGGGGTCCAATTTTAATTTCCGAAAGAACTTCAGCCATTTTCATCTCCTATAAAAAGGGGGGAAGAGGAAAACCTCTTCCCCCATTCAAATGATATAAACCAATTATTAGTTGGCAATATCAATTAAGATATATCCACGATGCCACTGTCAGTAGCTACTGCGGTGCTGGCCAGGACGGCCCAACCAGTTGTTCCTGTCCACAGCAACGTGGCGGTGTCGCCATCGTTAGCAAAGTTAAGATAAGTATAACCAAGAGCATCAGTCACGGTACAGACTGAGGTGCCACCATCAACATCATTAACGATGATTTTAATCTGACCGATAACAGTACCGTCAGCAAGAGTCGTAGCATTACTGCCGGCAGTCTCAAACAGAGTCAGCGCAGTTGTAATACCATGAGCAGCCTGAATGCCGTCTGTGATATTCTCATACGAATTTGAAAATCCGATGAATGAAGGAAGGTTATTAACAAAGTTAGTAACCGAAACCTTCTTGTTAATTGGCGTACCCGTAGGATCGTCAATAACGTGAAGTAGATCAGCACCCGCAACACCTGTTGAAAGGTCTGTAAGGGCTGTAATTTTCTTGTCAGCCATTTGGCATCTCCTTATAAAAACCCCCAGACTTCATTGCCTTTCGGGGGAATGTTACTGATGGTATTGATTAAACTGCTGCAACAGCAACTGTATCATTCCCATCATCACCAACCATTTCTGGCTTTTCATTATCTAACTGTTGAAGAAAGACTTCACACTGTTGAAATGCTCCTGTAAGTGCATTTATTAGTGCAACATCTTCCTGTCTCTTTTTATCATTCTCTGCCATACGTCCTTTAGCAGTAGCAATATCATTCTGAAGAACGCTTTTACGTTGTTCAATATTTTCTCTTGTAATATTCATTTTCACCTCACTATATTTAATGTTGTTGTAATCTTATTTATAACACTTCTATTAGGAAGCTGCGACAGTTACTCCATTTAGTACAGAAGCAGTGCCCGTAGACGATCCAGCTTGTGTGTATACAGCAATGTCGCTGGTATAATCTTCCACATCGAATCGATCATTTTCATTTGCAGACGTATCTTGTACAAGTCTGCCGCCGGCGACATCTGTGCCATACTCAAGAGCAATATTAACATCATCATCGCCACCTGTCATTACAACATCAGTGATATCTGCTGTTCCTGTTACACCAGCAATTGTGAAGTCAACACCTTCCATGTGTATCTCATCATTCTCATTGGCAGAAGTATTTTGAACAATCTTATCGCCAGGTGTGTCTCTTGCTCCTGATTCTTGCATCAGTCCAAGAATTGATCCACCATCTTCTTCTGCGATATCAGCAGTACCGTGAAAGATAATTGCAGTACGGCCTTCAGATGCCGTATCACCAACACCAGAACCGTTAAATCCAAGGAAACCAGCAGCAGCATTAGTTTGCACTGTTCCTCTGAACACGATTTGGTTAGAACCCGTACCAGAGTAATATGAACACATAACAGTACTATCTTCAACCATATCTGTTATACCCAAACGAGACAGTAAAATATATGCTTTGTTAGTAACAGTCTGATTTGCAGCCCAAGTAGCAGATGTAACATCAACTGCCTCATCAAACGTGACGGTAATATCGAATGTTCCAGTATCATCAACTTCACCCTCTGTCCACCCGATTGAAACTGGTGTAGCAGAACCAAAAACTTCTACTAAATTACGAATACAAACCAGAACTTCTGGTTGTGCAGCTTTATTATCATTACCAGAATTTCCGAAGCCAGGTGCCAATCCCCAACCACCAGCAACGGCAATGGCATCTTGTCTTGAACCACTTGATCCCTGAGCGTTAGAATCTATTGGTAGAAACTTTGGACGACTTTCTGCGTCTGTGTCTTTTCCCCATAATGGCATTATTTTTCTCCTTTATTCTTAAAGAATATGTTCGTTCTATTTATCTTATTTGAACCCTAGACGCTTCAATTCATTTATGGTTTTACTAACATCAGTATGAAGTATTCCGATTCCGCCGTTGTTTTCCCATTCTCGTATGTTTCTAACATAATCATCTATCAAAACATTCGGTTTTTCTTCTTTAGTTTTTGCATAAGACTTTTTTTGAGCTCGTAATACTAAATGAATATTAGCTCTTTTAAATCCTGTATTTTTCTTCACCCATTTCATCTTACCTACTTTAGAAGTAGGATCACGACCAGTATATGCAGATAAAACATGAGGATTATAACGAATGATAAAATCATGCAATCTTTTTGCATTTGGTTTCCAACCAAGATTTGCCCAGAAACCCTTAGTCTGATTTATCTTATTCCATCTCTCATCACTAGGTATTTTAACAAAATCACCACCTACAGCAGCATCAGCACCACGCAAGAAATCCACTAAGACTTCATCTAAATCACAGTAAATCTCAGGCAAATCATCTTTAGATGCCTCTACTAATTCTATCAGTTCTCTCATAAATCATTAGTCTTTAATTTTAGGTTTAAGATCAATTACAGCAGCTTTTTTACCAGTTTCGGTTTTACCATTCTTTACCATTTCTTTCTCATTTTCTTCATGAGGATGTTTATGAGGTTTAGTGCCCTTATGTTCAGCAAAAGGATTCTTACCTTCTTCCATACCCCAAACTTTTGCAAGAGCAGCCTTCATGGACTGAATTTTAAACTCTGCCGCTTGTGCATACTCTTCTGCATTTTCATCAAGATCAACTTCTTCTTTAGCAACCGCTTTTGATATTGCTTTACGGCGTTTGTGAAGAAACTTATCAGAATCATCTACATCACCATCATTGTCAATATCCTTGTCCTTACGGTCTTTGAACTTCTTTTTTACTGCCTTAGGTTGAACAGCATCAAGTCCTTCACCATCATCAGATTTATCATTCTTATTGGTTTCTGTCATTTGGCCAGGAGCTGGTTCTTGTGCCTTTTTCATTTTCTTTGCAGTTTCCGCGCCACCTTTACCAGTAGCATTTTTACTGCCATCTAATTCATCACGATCTTTGGGATCAACATGAGTATCATGTTTTTCATCAAGTTTAGGTTCTTTTTTAGTCATCTGAGCAGCATCTCTAATTGCTTCACCCTTTTCGATTGCAGCCTTCCACACTCCCAGAACGGATGACTCAAGAGTGTCTTTCTTAGTCTCCAAATATTTCTTACCCATTTTTTCTCTCCTTGAGTTTTCTATCAATCCTATCTAGAATTGTGTTTTCATTTGCCCGCCTAAGTGCATTTGCAACTGGTTCAAAATCAGACAGACCCTTTGCAATCTTTTCAATTGCGTTTACAGCACCTGTCATGTTTCCTTGAACAAATCTTTTATCAAATGCAATACCGATTGCCATTTTGACTTGCTTTGATGTATACCCTTTCATTTTTATTTTTTTAATTCGTTCCCAAGCAGCCTTACCTTCTTTTGACTTGGGATTTCCATCCTTATCAAAATGTTTTTGAAGATGTGATGGAAGCGCTTCATCAAGGTCAACTTCTTCATTATAACCAGCTTTCAATACTCTCAACATGTCTTTATACGACTTCATTGCTTGGTTCTGAAATTTTTCCTTATCAGCAGGTTTTCGCATACCCTCATATTTCTTGACAAATGCATTTGCAATAGCAGGCTTAACTCTAACCTTCTTTTTATCAAGAAACTCTACATCAAACCTTCCACCTAAACTAACTGCTTTTCTCATTTGCGCCAGAATATTTTTAGACGCTGCCTTTATATCAGCATCCGATGCATATGTATCAACATCATCCCAATGGCCGCGTGGACCTAAATCCCGATCTTTACGCATTGCCCTCGCCGCATCAGCACGAGCAGATGCTTCATCAACTTCTCCTGGCGTTAACTTTTCAAGATACTCACAATACTCATTTGTACCAACTTCATAAGCTTCCTTGTATCCAGCCATCAATGCTTTAATAGTTTTAGCATCAACTCCCATTTTCTTTGCAATCCACTCAGCAGACTTACCTTGTGCAATATAACCGTGAAGTTCTTTCATGCGACCTTCATCAAGTTCAGCTTCTTCCTTATACATATTCAATTCATATTTCTTGTTATCAAGATTTGCAACTTGAATTTGAACAGTACCCTTATTACCTTTCAAACGATATTTGTTTGTCTTACCACTAGAAGGTTTTCTAGGTCCACTTGCAACCTTGTCATCAATCTCCTTCGGGTCAACTGTGATACCATACATTTTCTTTGCAGCTGCGTATGCGTGTTGCATTGCAGAAGAAAAGTCCTTATGGTAAATATCATACTTTGCTTCATCAAGTTCAGCATCTTCTTCTACAGGTTTACCGTTCTTTGTCATTAAATGTGGATGTTTATGCTTTTTCTTACCTTTGTGTTCATCAACTTCAACTTCTTCTTCTTGAGGGTTATATTCAGCTTTCATTGCAATAGCTTGAAGTTTCATAATCTGACTTTTCTTACCAGAATTGATTATTTGCTCCATTGTTTTTTTATTCTTATCATTTACTTTATCATATACTTGCATGATTCCAGAAGCAGTAAATGAATCCATCTTCAACTTACCATCTTTCATTTTAATGGTTTGCATTGAACCGCCAGCTGCTTTACGCATCAAGTCCATGTTATCTTCTACGATAAGTCCACGCACTTCTGCGAGTGATTCCATCATTGATTTTGCATATACAGTCATTTTTATACCCTCTCTGAGTATTTAGGTTTTAATACTTTCCTTCTTTGCCATCTTTGTAGCAACACCCATTTTTACTTCTTTCCAACGATCCCCATATCTATTTTTAAAATCAGCGTCAGAAAGGTCTTTTGCAATTTCTTCTCTACGTTTTAGTTCATTGGATGTAAGTTCTCTTTCTTGAATTTGATCCACTAAATCCCTAAAAGACATATTTTCTGGTATATATTCTGCTTTAAGTTCTTTTGGTAATTTTCCTTTATCAACTAATGTATTAATATACTTAACAAGTGATCGAGCATTAACACTTTTACTATATTGTCTAGTAACCTCTCCAGCCCATTTAGATGGACGTTTTCTATGTTCTGGGTCTTCCATACCAGCGACATATTGTTTTACAAGGTTAGCCCAACCTCTAGGATGTCTCATCTGACTTATCTTATCCCAAAGATCAATGTACCATGCTTCTTTAATTTCTGGTTTTTCACGCAATCGTGGTTCTCTGCGATTCTTGGATGGGTCTTCATTGCGTAGGTTCTTGGGGTCATTATTTAATGGATTGTTATCTTTATGCCCTACATCCATTCCTATCTTGGTCTTATCACCCATAACCCTACGAGCTTTGTTTCTTGAAGAACGATTAGCAATCTGTTCTGGGCGTGAGTGGTAGTTCTGGTATTCCTTTGCGTAGTTTCTTTCGTCAAGAGACTCTACAATCTCATATCCCTTCTTTAAATATTTGTCAATCTCTTGAGGCTTGTCAGTAGGAACATTCATAGTAGTCATTAAACCTTTTTTCTTCATTTTAACCCACTTTACATCTTTTCTATCTTTGAAAATAGGTTTCAATCCAGCAGCTACGCGAGATTTATCAAAATCTCTTAATCTATCTAATGCAGATTTTGCTTCATCAAGTTCAACTTCTTCTTTTTTAACAGACATGAAATCGGGCATCTTGTCTAGATAAATTGCAAATCCACCTCGTTTTTTAGGATCGTGGTATGTAAGATGTGCTTTGCGACCATCTTTACTTTTTGTAATCTTATTAACAACCATTTTATCAGATTCAGCTGGAAGTGTCTTCTTTGGGTCTGTAATACCAGCCACACTATATGGACGTTTTGATTTGGAAAGAATAATAACATCACCCTTCTTAATGTCAGGTGCTTTTACTTCATCAAGTTCAATTTCATGCAACCATGCTTTATGAACCTTACCATCTTCAGTCATAAAGGATAGATAGTTTGTACCCTTGCGAACAACTTCACCACTAATACCATTAGCCTCTACAATATCTCCTACGTTCCAAACTTTGCCTGTGAGATATGCATCACGAACAGCTTCAAAATCTGTCATATCTCCCATATCACGCTCTTCACGAATACCCATATATTTGCGAACATCTCTATAAAGTTTTTTACCATCAGAAAATCCAGAAGGAACACCCTGTAAAAACGAGTTCATATCTCCATTTGATGCAGCAACTCTCATCTTGGATGCAGACATACCTTCTACACCTTCAGAATCAGGATCACGTTGGCCAGCATTTACAATCTTAATACTGTCAAATTTATAGTAACCATGCGCCTTACCTTCAACCCCATTATAACTATTAAGCATAGTATCAAAAACTTTAACTCTATCAGAACCAGCTACCATGACAAGATTTTTATATCCCTGATCATATAATTCTACAGCAATCTCTATTGCATTTCTTGCTTTACTAACAACAATATTTCTTGCATACCTCTTAAACATCTTTCTCATGTATGCAGTCTTTAGTGCTTGTGGTAGGGGGTCTTTTTTAGGATTCTGTGTATGAGAAGGAAATATGCGATATGGATTTGAGCCTGCAATCTTGGCAACCTTTTCAATAACTTTCTCATGTCCAGTAGTTGGGGGATTAAAACGTCCAAATGCGAATACAATCGTATCCTTTGCTTCCATTAAGTCTCTAAATTTACGCATCTTTCGTGACCTCTTCAACATTTTTCTCATCAAATATGACGATACCAATTGCTACATCATCACTAACCACACCATCATATCCTTTTCTTTTTAATTCCATAGTCAACATACCAGCAAACATTGGATCACTACTATAATCTTTTACACCCATTCCCATTGCACTTTTGATACTAGCAAAATCTTTATTTTGTTCGGCATCAGCAATTTTCAAACCTCGTTTCACCTGATACCTTTTAACTTCTCCTTTACCACCAATTCTCTTCGCATAGGCCTTTGCCATACTCTCAGTCCATGTGAGATAAACTCCCTTGCCCAATGCTCCAAGACCAGTGCCTTTACCGCCTCTACCAATACCCCTATAGAACATTCCTTTATTTTTTCTATACAAAAAATCCCACATAGAAGCTTCTTTAAGATGTTGCTTAAAACTTTTCATTTATCCCATGCCTTTATTGCGGTGAAGTTATTAAACGAGAACTCCATTCGGTCTACAAGTTTAACAGCACCACCACTTACTCTATCAATAGCAACATACCCTTCTGGGTTCGTTACCTTAAATCCATTAGCGGTCTTGATGAAAGTATCAGTCAATCCCTTGACACTATTTAGTTTTTGGACTATCTGCATCTTAGCATCAACTAAAAGGTTCTGAAAAGTTATAACGTATTGTAAATTTCGGGTGTGCTTCTTAACCTCTCTTGCATACTCCTTTTGAATATTTCTGTACTTGTCCTTACCTTTGTCGCTCTTTACTTTGTCTATCTGTTTCTGTATATTATCCCAAACCCACTTCTCATAACCTTTTGCATGAGCCATAGGATTTGATATCTTCTCACCAGCTCGAACCTTACTATTATTATACGTCTTTAGTGACGCACCGGCAAGTGCCCCTGTCATACTCTCCTGTAATTTTAAGAATGACCTTAACTGACCAGCATTAATTCTTTGAAAAGTTTTCCCAACTTGTGATAGTATTCCTGTAACTTTTTCTGTTTCCTTTGCTGTGAATGTTGCCCTACCAGAAGTATCCTTATAGGTTGCATCGTCCATGAAAATAGTTGATGGTTTATTTAATGAGGATATATTTGCACCAAATGATGCTTTCATGTCCTGTAATGCTTTACCTGTATATGTGGTATGCCAAACAACTCCAATTTTTGAAGTTTTAATCTTTCTACCTATATCGCTATCAACAGGAACGGCGTAGACGATGGTATTAGGTTGGAAGGTATAATACTTTACACCATCAATGGTATCTGAATCCACATCATCAGTAAACATCAGATCACCTTGAAGAACTCCCTTGATACCCAGCTTGGAAAATTCTTTAAGTGCAATTTTAAACTTGGAATTAAGATCACCAGACAAATCTGCATTTATCTCTGCATCTGTCTTGTAGAGTTTGGGAGATACATTAAAGACACTTTTCTTTGCAACAAAGAACTTATCATCTTCGGGGTCTATACCAGCAAATATAGCAGGAGCGCCATCCCATTTAACTGTCATGTTAACAGAACTGCGACTTGCACCAGCAAGCATATCTCTTAAAGAGCGTAGGAAATTCAAAGCAGCTCGACCACCATCTACACCATAGTTGATTATCTCATCCTCTAGATGTTCCAGATGGAGGTTCTTACCACCTTTGTCTTCTGTTAATTCTCTGAAGCTTATCATTACTCTGTCATTCCATATATAAATCCATGTAAATTTCTTGGAAAACTTTCTGCTACAGAAGTTATTACAATATTAAAAAATTCAAATAACTTCTCAAACATTTTAGCACCCATTTGTTTTATTTTCTCAAGTGCAGATTTAACTCTTTTCATGATTTTTACAAAAAGATTATTTAACCATGCTTTTGCCTTTGATGTAAGACTTTTCACCTTATTAAAAACATTTCTCATTATAGTAAATTCATCTAATTGTTCAATCTCTTCATGAAGATTAGTCATTACTTTATTAGCAACCTTATCATTGCATAATTCATTAAGAATAATACCTCTAAAAGTATCAGATTCTTCTGGAATAGCTCTTAATACAGAAGCTGGACTTCCAGCACCAGTTTTCCAAGCAGAAAAAATTTTAAGTTTTTTAGATATACTTTCAACCTCACTAGATACTGAGGGAACACCAAAACTTGACTTGCCATCAGAAGTAACTGGAATTGATTTTGTTATAACACCAGTATCAGCATTAAATTCTACACATATGCTAGCAATAGACTGTTGGTTCCCAAATTTTTTATAACCAGACATTGCTTCAAAAGTATACCATTTTCTAAAAATTGGATTTTTATCAAAACCTAATTTTTTCGTAATTTCTTTATTTAACTCTTTATGAAATTTTTCAGTAGTTTCATATTTTTCAATATCTGCTCGTGGAATTTTACCTATTGGTTTTTTGCCTGTTGCGATATCATCGGCCAAACCAGCAGTTAAGTCCTTATTTCTTATTTTTGCAAAATTTCCTTCAATCATTGACATTATATCATCAATATCTTTATTCGCACTCCTATCTTCTCCCATATATTCAAGTGCTGCATAAAATGTTGATATAGTTTCTCCTTTTCCACCAGAAGCAAGTTGTGAACCGCCGGCTTTTTTAAGAGATATATTATATTTTGAAGTATACATATCTGTTTTAGGAGTTCCATTAGTTCCTCCCCATTCTAACCACGAAGAACTAAGATTTGACTTTCCACCACCACCACCATATTGTTTCATTGCAGTAGTCATTTTTAATTTTTTATTGAAAGAGGTAGCTACTCTAGAAGCAGCATCACCATATTCGGGATAAAATTTCAGAGCAGTAGTAGAAGCATTTTTATCAGTTCCACCCACTATTTCATTATATTTGTCTGTGATTAAACTTTCCCAATCAGCACCTTTTGGATCAGGAGTTCCTTCTTTTGGAGCACCATTTGCAAATTTAAAATCGGTTATTTTTAACTTTTCTGTTTTCATCCAATCCCTAATAGTGTCTTGATCTTGTTTTTCTATCTTACGAATTTTAATTTTAGGTGTAGTTCGTTCTCCGGCAAAAACAGGAGTTGCTGCTAACCCCTCGTTTTTTAAATATTTCATTAATTTTTTAATGTGAGCTTTAGGATATGAAGGTTTAGTGGCTTTATACCATTTATCTAAATGTTTTTCATCATCAAGCCAAATACTGAAATCTGTTCCAGTACCTTTGGCTTCATGCAAAAAATTCTGAACTTTATCTACAGGGGGAGTATAGGATTCGTTTCGGGGTCTTACTTGCCGAACGTATTGTTGCAAACTCATTCAATGTCTCCATGTGTAAATGTAATTAATACTATTTATATAATGAAGTTAGTGAAGGTTAAATATAGTGTAAATAACTTCCTATAATATATTTCGGTGTATCTATCGGAGGCATACCTGTGTGCATCCAAGGCCAGAATGGTGGAAATAGTAACAGGGAGCCACGAGTACAGGAAGAAACAAACTTACCGTCTTTTGGACTTACAACAGTTTGTCCCTTTTCATTGTTATCAAGATATATAAAGCCAACCAGAAATCTTTTTGCAGTTTTATGGTCTAGAACATCAACATGTGATGGGAACCTGTCTTTACCGCCAGGCGTGTATCGTTTAATCTTTGGTGGTTCAAAACCAAATTTCTCTGGCCATTGATGATCTTTAATATCACAATCTTTTTTATATAGGTGGGCATAATTTACTATGGTATTTACTATATCATTTGCTTCATTCTTCCATATTGTATCTGGTGAATGTAGTAAATTAATTTGAGTTAGTGTTGCACCACTTCCATTATCTTGAATTTCATGATTTTCTGTGTCTGATTCAAACATCTCAATCAGATGCTGACACTTCTCATTAGTCATCGCATTTCTATAAACTCGAATATAGTTATCCATTATTTTTTCTTAACAGTAAAGTCAAGACCCAATCTCTTTTTATCTGTAGTAATTTCAGAAGCACAGTGCTGCACTCTTGGGTCAAATATTACAAAATGCGTAGCAACCATAGGAATGGCCTCATCTCCATGCAGAAATAAACCGCCATCGTCTGGACCCCAATCACTGTTTAACAAACCAAGAATCTTTATATAGTCAGTATCATGTTCGTGGTCTATATGGCGGTTATCGGTTCTGTGTCTATCTTTCATACTAATTGCACAATATGAAACTTCTGGAAGAAAGAAATCCTTTCCACCCTTGTCGTAGATTTGTATTAGAAGCCCCATCGCCATTCCAGATAAACTTTCTGTATTTGGCAATACTTCGTTCTCTATAATCGGCAACTGAAGGTGCTTATCGGCAAGCCCTATAGGTTTAAGCATGTTCCATGAACTACTGCTCATCGCAGTATGCTTCATCATATCAAGGTACGTCTTACTACAACAATCTGTGAGAACTTCTAGCATTCCAAGAGCTCCATAATCTCTTTTTTTATGTTTTCACTATCCTTCTCAGTTTCGTTACGTCTAATATTAATATCATCCATCAACATAAAATTAGTTAATATATTACTTATCTGACTTCTACGCCCCCGTAACCATTTTTCCGTTTGTGTATCCTCACGTTTAATATGACGACGTTTTTCTTCATCATCACTGACAGTAAGAATATACACCTTAACATCATGATTGTCAAGTAACCATTCAAGGTCTTTTGCACGAAAGAATCTATCGCCTTCTAGGAAGATATGTTTATGTTTGGGTGCCTCTTGGTCGATAAAATCACGAAACTTAGATATCGTTCCATAGGAGAGTCGATCAGTGCCCCCAAAATCCTGACCATTTTCATAGCGGCCAATAACAAGAATATCCCCATGTTTTTGACAGGGGAATAGCGTCATGGGTTCGACATTTACTGCTGAACCCAATTCACTAAGAATGTTTCTTGTTAAAGAGGATTTTCCAGAACAAGGAACACCCCCGACCATTATTATCATGCTTTCGTAAACTTTCCCTTCTCCATTTCAGTCTTAGTCTGGGAGGCAAAGTAGGAAGTAAACTTACCTAACGTCCCTGCACGTTTCGCAGCAACCCAAGCTTCAGCAAGTTCATCAAAACGAACCATGATGTTTGCGAAATACTTTCGTTCCTTCTTAATTTCAGTGGAGTCAACATCAGTAATTCCACCAGAAACAAGAATAGTATCTTCACCCTTAATCATGCGCCATGCAATCTTGAACACATTACGCAACTCACGATCAGTTACACCAGTTTCCTTCCGACCAGAAAACAAAGACCAAACAACAGAAAGACTCTTGTAAATGTCAATACCAAGTTCAGTCTTGGCCCAACCAGCAACAACTTCCTTCTTGTACGCCTTGACCCCTTCATACTCAATACCGATCTTATCCAAAACTTCCTTTACAGTGACATCAAGCTTCTTGGTAACACCAGCACTCCGTAAATAAGCCTTGACGGCCTTAAAAGTTACCTCTTCGGTTTCTTTCTTGTTAAAAGTTTTAACAGCAGCAATAACTGCAACATCAGAGTCAACTACTAGTTTTGGAGTACCATTTTCGGGATTGTTCTCCCAAACTGCATAAGCACTCAAATCTTCTTCAGTTGCAAACTTAACGATGCAAGCAAAAATCCATTCCTTGCCTTCATTTTCGTGTGCTTCTACCCTGTGAAAACCAGCAACCAACCGACCATCAGTGTTTACAACTACTGGCTGTTCACGCCATGGCACCCAACGGCGACTCGCAATCAACGCCTGCAAGACCCCAATGTGACTAGGACTTTCAGAACCCTTTCGACCAAGGTTCTCATAATCACGAATCAAATCAGCAATCTTAACATAACAAAACTTAATAACCTTTGCTCCCTTAACCTTTCCAAAATTTGGTGGAAAGGGAAAAGTCCAAGGCCCAAATTCTGAAGTTCCTTCTTCGGTCATTTCCTCTGGAAACAATTCAAAGAACTCAACAATTTCTTTAGTTTCAAATGGATAACTCATTATATCCTCTCAATTATCGCTTTCTCCGCTTCCAAAAATATTGGGCCGGGGAAGAAGGGAAACGGAACCATACCTCTCGTACCAACCTTTTTCAACTTAATACCAACATAGTCATACCGTTCAATAATAGAACACTTAACCTTATATTCACCATTTTTATTTTTAAAAGTTAATCCACTCAACAACCGATTTTCTTTAGGTGTAACTCGTATCGTGTTAGAACACATTTTATATGCTGCAATAAATTCATTGATATTACGATAAAAATCCCAACCGTTTAACATTACTTCAGCAAACGATTGAGGGGATATCCAGTGATCCCAAGTTCTCTTAACACCCTTCCTATTAGACATTACAGAATAATAAGAAGACTTTATAGTATCATCAAATGTACCGCAATAAAATCCTCTTGGTATAGCACGTTTTGCACCAATAACAGACCAAACCCCTGCATTAAACATTCCCGAAATTGCTTCATACCAAGACCATGCCATTGGCATCAAAAGAATAGTATTTGCAGTTTCATCAGTCATTTCTGGATATCTCTTCCTAATGACTGGCATATGTTCTACAATGGTTCTTTCTTTAATCATAGGTATATATTACCATATCCAATAGAATTTGTCAAGGCAAATCGTATTTCCTAAGCCACTGATTCTAAAGGAAACTCAAAAAAATTCCTCTAAATTGCCGATTTCTTTCTTTGCGAATCGACCAATCAAACGCTCTGATTTACCCATATTCCCCATAGTCGCACAACTACGATCTGTATAGGCTACTGTGGTAAACCTTTGACCAGCACCGTAAATTGGTGTGACACCATGTAAACTCTGACTATCTGCAATACAGACACAATTATCTGGCAAATCCAATCCTACTCCCCAGCGAGGAAAAGATAGATATGCACCTGTATATTCACCTTGTCGGAAACAACACATGGTTGTATATTCTACGTCCTTACCGTCACTATGAATACTCATAGCCTTACTTTGTAATGCACTATACCTATTTGCTGACAGCGTAGTGATCATGCCATGTCTAAATTTAGGCTCTATCGTTTCTTCTGCAAACTTACTTTGTCGTGTGTACAGTTCTTCATCTGCCTCACGCATTGCAGTTTCATGATACTTGGAAAGGCCTTCAAGTTTTTTCCACAATTTCTCATTTGAGATATTAATCTTACCTGTAAATCTTCCACGCTTTGCACCAATCATGACCGAATTTATCTCATTAGCATAAGCGATCATTCCCCACTTGCCCCCCTTGGTCTTGACATAATAGGAATTGGGTGTGCGTAATTTGTAATGCTCTCCTTCAATCAGACCCTTCTCTTTCATTGCTTCAACAGAAATTGGTCCGGCGGCGTTGGCACGCATTACAGAAGTTTCCTCTATCTCGTATAAAACATTTCGGATGTCATCATTGGGAAACGCATCAATTATGACATATGCAATAGGAATACCTTCGCCATCAAGTGTAGCATCAGGCCGAAGTACAGCTGTAGATTCTGTGACAGTAATTATTTCATCCAAATCTTTTTCAGAGTAGAATTTACCATTCCACTTTTCAAAAGTTTCTTTTTCACCATAATCAGTTTTAGCTGTTATGTACTTCATGATATCCCTTTAATACCTTTTCGTAAATAGATTCTGCAACATATTTCATTTGCAGCGGAGCGACCATTAGACCCATCCGTGCCAATCTTTCGTTGAGAGTACCAGTAAGTTTATAATCTTCTGGTAAAGTCATAAGTCTCTTCGACTCTTTGGTTGTATATACTCGATCTTCTTCAGCATGTAAATGCACTGCTAACGAAGTTTGAAGTCCCTGTTCTGAAAGAGTGTGACTTGCTTGATTCCACGGAACCCTACGAGATTGGTAGAATGAGTGCTTTGCTTCTGGTACAGATTTTCCCATTTTCTGCCTATGTGCAATCACCTTTTCATACCACGGGCCAACAACATCATCGCCCACTGATACAACTCTATCTGGATTCTTTGGTAATCTTTTCATCCACTTGTATTTAGCACTTTTCTTCATGACCTCACACAGTTCAACTGCTTCAACACAATTTTCATTATCAAGTCTTAAATCACCAATTGCATCCTCTATAGTTGGTTCCTCATCTACAGGCTCTGGGAATAATGATGAAATCAACATCCACGACATATCAATATCATCCAACACATCATTTCGTACAGATATAATAAACACACGTTGACGTTTCTGCGGCACACCAAAATGAATACCGTTCACTACCTTATATGTTGTAGAATACCCCAACTCTTCAAAATCCTTAACCATTTTGTTTAGATGGTCACGAGCATAGTCCATCGTAAGTCCCTTAACATTTTCACAGACGATTACCCTTGGCATCATCTCACCAGCAATACGAATCATCTCCCATGTTAAATCTTCAATGTTTTGTTGCTTCAAACCATAAGCTGTCTTTTCCTTGTTCCATCCTTTTTTCTTAGTTCCACTCATAGAAAACGGTGGACATGGTGGACTACCATCAAGAATATCTAACTCATATTTTTTAAGACCTGTCATTTCCATAATCTGTTGTCCAGTGATATTTTTAATATCCCCACAAATATGTGGAGTGTTAGGCCAGTTCTCAAGATAGGTATCAACTGCGACTTGTTGAAACTCATTTACAAATAGACAATCACCCCCAGCAAGTTTATAGCCTGCAGATGATCCACCACCGCCGGCAAAGAATGATATGTAAGTAAATCGTTTACGGGCTGCACTTTTCTCTAGATCATCTAGAGTATAACGATAATATCTCAATTAAAAAAATCCTCTAAACTTCCTTGGGAACCGTAACTTGAGTCCAGCAACCAATTTATCTTATCAGTAATAAACTTTAACGGTTCTACAAAACTTTTCTCAAACTGTGTATCATAATCTATTTTATCCACAATGTCAAGTTCCCTTGGAATTTTTGTCATAAAAGAAAATGCAGACGATTGATAGATGTTAGGTTGTTTCATATGGAGAAACTTTATCTTATCTCCATTTTGAATTTTTACATATTTGTCCTGTAGTTTCTCTTTCTCCAAAAGATAGTTGTATAGTATGCTTCCTTTAACATGGATGGGAGCTCCTTTAGCAAACAAAGATGATTCGCCCTTGAACTTTTCTATACCATTACAACTTCTTGGATATGCAATATCCTCTGGAGGTAACTTCATAAATTCATCCCTAAATTCTTGTATGAATGTATTTAGCATTTTCTCATCGTCAGTCATGATGATCCTGAGTGCTTGTTTCAATTTCTCACGACAAGGAGCAGGAGTGCTTGATTTAACAGCTTCAACACCCATCATCTTCAACTGTGGAGTTTTATATCGAACTCCTTCACTGTCATGCACATTTAGAATATATCTCTTCTTGGCCACAAAAATACCGAGCTCCGCAATTTGCTCTCTACTCATTGCCATCTTGTTATCATAGGCATTCATAGTCTTAGCAAGAGCAGTATAACTTTTTGCCATAAATGGTTCCAGCTTCTCTTTTGCAACCTTGTCCAAGAAATTGACAATTTTGCTAGGTTCTGTTCCCTCTTCAAACACGTTACTAACCAACTTGTTAAAAGTGATATAAACTGAATCGGTATCAGATGCGATAACATAGTCCTCATCTTTTGTCTCCAAGATTTTATTAAGGTAGATGTTAAGAGCCTTTTCAATCCACCGTATAGAAAGTTGGCCAGATGTTGTAATTGCAGTAGCAACCATAAGATCGAAATAGCGAAACCAATTATTCCCAATAGCACCATACGCCGAGTTGAGTGATATCTTCTTTGCCATTTGGATATTGTTATATCTTGATATATCTTTGAGGAACTTGGGGTCTTTAGTATCCTCATATTTCTGCTTAGCTTCAAGCAAAAGTTTTTTATATTTTGTACGATCATTGTATATATTCTCCATGATCTCCGGCAGAAATCCCCTTTTGTCTTTTCTAAAAAAAGCACCATTTGGGGTCATGCAATATTCTTTGGGACTAATCAATTTCCCTTCAAGAATTTTATCTACCATTCCTTCTTCTGGTTTTCCACCACCATTAACCAAAGTCTCTGGTGAAATATTATATTGCATAATTAAATGTGGATACAGGGAATTCAAATCAAATGACATAACCCAATTATGCAAACCTACTTGTGGGTCTTTTACATAAGCACCTTCAAACTTTTCTACCTTCTCTGCTTTTATTTTTTGAGGAATGACAATATTCTTTTCTCTCAGATAATTATATATAAGTATATCCCAATAACGAACAGTACCAAGAACATCAATATAGTTTACCTTTGCCTCGTAAGCCATAGTCAGACACAACTCAATCAATTTCATCTTGTCTTCTAATTTATCAACAAGTTCAACGTCATTGATATTATACTCAATAAAGGACTGATAATCTTTCGTATACCATTCACGAAAAGTTTCAAATGGATTACCAGTTTTTTCTTCACCCAATTCAACTTTTGCGATATAATCTAGACGATATGATTCTTGAGCAGAATATGTAAATTTACGATATAGATCAAAATAATCAAGTGCAGCAATACCCTGTATTTCATACACCTGATGATTTCTGCCCATCTGATATATTTCACGTTCTTTTACACCACCCCAAGGTGATAGCCGTTTTAGTTCATCTTCACCAAATAACTTTTTAATACGATTACACACATATGGAATATCAAAAAATTCAGAGTTCCAGCCGGTAACAATATCTGGATAATATTTCTCCCAAAAGACAAGAAACTCTTTTAATAGATGTACTTCACTTTCACATTTTATATAAGTTATATCTTCACGATCTGTTTCAAAATCTCCAATACCCCACACTACAATACGTTTGGTTTGATGATTTTTAATTGTAATAGATAAAAGTTCTTCTTCAGCAAGTTTTGGTGAAGGAAATCCATTTTCACATTGAACTTCAATATCAATCGTTATGATAAGAATCTTTTCCAAGTCCCAATCAACTTGACCTTTATGTGTGTCAGAGATATAGGTGTAGGGATATTGCGTATTCCCATAAACAAGATGCGGCTGATCCTTCATAGATTCAACCCACTCCCTAGCTTCTTTCATGTTGGTAAATGGCAAATCAGTGACATAACCACCATTAAGATTTTTATATGGAGTTTGTTTTTTTACAGGGGCGTAGAGTGTAGGAGAATATCTAACTTTAGAATTGGTTCGTTGACCATTCTTAATTTCACGAACAAGTAGATTATTTCCCCATTGAATTACATTAGTATAAAAATTCATACAATAACTATATCACCTTTGAAGTTAATTGTCAAGAACATATTTAGTTGTTATTACATGTTTCCTTTGAGGGTTTACCATTACATTTAATCGATTCATAGTATATCTATTTAACAAAACATCTGTACCCATTTCTGTTCTGTCATTCAAACCAAACATAACCTCTTTATACATTGTACCAGCAAATTCCATATCAAGCTTAATAACTGGTCGTTCATCTTCTCCACCACCAGTATCAACTGTATATGTTTTTACCAAATTTGTAGTTATTGTTTTTCCATTGAGAGAAAAGGTAATTTTCTTTCCTTTTGTCTTAATATTTTCAGCATGAAGAACTGACAATACAGGATTACCCGTATCAAATTTGGCAACCATTTCACCAAAGTAATCAACATTAACTACTTCTTCATAACCGCATTGGGTTGGTACTTTATAACGTATATTTGAATTTTTAAAATGTTCTAAAATACCTTTTACGATATTTTTATTATTTGCTTCTTCAATACCCTCTGTGCCAGGTGAACTGTTTACCTCTAAAATATATGGGGGATTTTTTTGAGGATTCTTGGAAGCAATAAAATCAACAGCACTTAAAATACCACCTAAGGCTTTAGCTGCAAGAAGCACTTGCTCTACTTCTAATTCCGTTAACTTGTATGATTTTACCTTCGATCCCTGAGAGAAATTTGATCTAAAATCTCCCTCTACAACCTCTCTCTGCATAGTGGCAATAACTTGTCCATCAAGAACAATAGCCCTAACATCAAAATCTGTTTTGATATACTCTTGAATTAGTAAATCAGCATTTGAATCTGTCTTATACATTAACTGCACAATTGAAGTTAATGCTCTTTCAGATTCAATATAGAGAACACCAACACCTTTTGACCCACGCAAAGTTTTCATGATAATAGGAAACTTTGTATCTAGATTTTCAACAGCAGTTTCTAAAAAATCTTCATTTGGCACCAAAACTGTTTTAGGTTGTGTTAGACCATAATCCTTTAATTTAATATAGGTACGAAATTTATCTGCAGCTATGGAAATTGTTTCTCTACTATTAACAACACAAATACCCAACTTCTCTAATTCAGAAACTAAATTTAATGAACTATCTTTTGTGGGTGTTCCTCGTATAAAAACAACCGTGTCATACGAAGAAATTTGAAATCCTGTTTCATCATCCAATTCGTGAATTGTATATGTACCATTATTATATGATATATGTGTACCGTCTATGCTTACAATATAGTGAGGAAGTTTAAGTTTATCTGCTTCTTCTTTTATACGTTTAGCAGTTATTGCATTATCACCATGTTCAACTGAAAGAACGACTATCCTATAATCTTCATTCTTTTCTTCAGTGATAAAAGATTTAAACTTTTCCATTAGGCTTCTTTTTTCTTACCTATGTTATATTTGGTTTCTAATGTCCACTCGTTTTTTTCACTAAACGAAAGCACTTTGATTTGACTTAGTGGGGCAACTTCTTCCACTTCTCCAAGTATATCAACCAAATCCCAATCCCTCAAAAGCTTTGCAATAGTATTACGTCTTGCTATATCATTCTTAGATAAATTGGTTTTCTTTCCATCAAGAGCAAACAACTCTTTAAAATGAACAATATAATACCGTCCCTGTTTATGTAATATATGACAGGACTGATATAGTTTTCTTTCTTTTCGGGAAGCTACACCGATACGAGATAAAGTCTCTCGTACCTTTAAAAAATCATCAGGCTCTTTCAGCCCTACCTCTAGCATCTGCTCCTGTGTCCAATTAATTTCTTCCATCTCTTCCACCTTTATTTAATCTTCTTTTTATGGCAGAAATTTGTTCATCATTTAGTATATCAAGAGCGACTTTTGCCTTTTCGTTGTTATATCCATAATACTCTTTAACATACTCTAGATTTTCTAATTTCTTCGCCTTCAGCCAAGGTGTGTATCTTTTCCTTGGTCTAAGACTATTTATTAAAAAATCGAACTGAAGTCTCTTATCTAGGTAGTGTAATTGGTTAATTTCATTCACCAACATGACAGTATCGGGGAATGGTGCGACACATTTGTTCACAATAAAGGGAAAATACTTCTTTTCCCATTGTTCATCATCAGTATCTAACAGATTTTCTTTTGTATAATTTATGGCATTAAGGTAATCTTTTAGTTCATACATGACTATTAATTATATCTATATTGCAAGACATTGTACGGCGTTCACCTTCTCCAAAAAACGGAGATACTTGATGACTAAGCCAAATAGGAAATATACAAACCTTTCCTACCTGTGGGTATACATGTGCATATGCTGGATGTTTAAATCTAGGAGCATCGTACATACTATTCATATCCCAAATAAATTGAGTAACCCCATCTGTAGCACCAGAGTTTCCATGTTGCAAATTACCATGATTACTCTCATTAGGATTTAGGAACCTTTCTTCCAGTTCAGCTATTTGTGGGGGCACTTTAAGAAATGCAATCATGGATACGCCTCTTCCACTTACTGTTCCATGTTCATGCATAGGATTGTAATCTCCAGCGTAACTATGTACAGACCACATCTTGCTAATACGATACTCTTCTTTTGGTCCAATATTCTTGCGTATCGTAGAAGATAATGGATGTGCAGCTGCATACTCTTTTGCACACATGATAAAAAAGTCACCTAACTTTTTAGGAACTAGATCGGTTAAATCAAATTCTAATTGTTTTGATTTTTCATTCTGTTTTATTTGACCAACTAATGACGATGACAAATCCGGCAATCTATCTACATTATCATCAATATATATGTTGATAACATTCACATCATCTTGATCCATTTGAGTAAATCCCAACTTTATTGATGGTATACTTTCAATAAGGAGCAATTTATCATCAGTCACTTTTATTCTCCTGTTTAAAACATTTGAAAACCACATTAGTTCTTAGTTCATAACATTCCCTAGATACAGGCATGGCCATATGAGGAAGACTGGCCGTAAACACAACTAATCTATTACCTACATAAGAAACAAGAGTATCGTCAACCAAAGTTCCACCGCCCCATTCTTTTTTCCAATCAATTCGGGGATAGTATATCATTGTGAAATCACCATCGTCTATAT
>VTLG01000832.1_pt1 | contig 29097 bp, 34 predicted proteins | sample 4694571 | NCBI WGS metagenome assembly VTLG01 (sample SAMN12604809, study PRJNA352737) | marine metagenome | biome: ENVO:00000447; feature: ENVO:00000209|ENVO:00000569|ENVO:01000036; material: ENVO:00002151; isolation source: viral sequences binned using virsorter ...
ATGAGAAATATTTTAGGTTCACCTAAGATTGATGATAAGGATAGACCTAAAGTATTTAAAAAATTATTTGGTTACTTTAATCAAGGTAATTATAATATGTTGACTAATAAATTTAAAAAGTTATTTGAATTTTATAATCAATCTTCAGTAAAAAGTTTAGTAAAAGAAGTTAGTGCTCTTGGTTCAAGTGTTAGAGCAGGTGATTTAGATGATGAGGGATTATATGATTTCTTTGATACATTTGCAGATTACAAAAGAGTATCACCTGAAAAAGCAGAAATATTAGGTTGGGAAGTTATTGGAGATATTATCGGTAAGGGTGCAATAGATCCTGGTTTTGATTTCACATACAAATCAGATAGAGTTGATACTGTGACATTTGGTAAAACAATAAATCAGAAAACATCAAACGAAGATAGTGTTGATAATCCATTTCCAAAATACAGAGCACATATGACACAAATGGCAAACAAGATGGGAATGGAGATAGTAAAGTTCTTCGGTAATCCAACATCGAAGATTGGTGATTCACCTACATTCGATATGAAGACTTCTACTAAGGGTGTCAAAAAAGTTAAAGATATACAAGAACAAATAGATATAACAAACCAAACAAAGGAGTTACTACTTATGGGCGGAGCCTATGGACATATGAGTCATCCATTTGATGATAATAATCTTACATTTTCGGATCTTAAACAGATAATTATTAATGGGTTAGGTGGACAATTAAGTCGTGAAGATGGAGTTACAGAAAAACTTGACGGACAAAACCTAATGGTAAGTTGGGTTGATGGTAAGTTAAGAGCAGCTCGTAACAAAGGACACCTAAAAAATAGTGGTAAAACTGCACCAACAACAAGTGGAATAAAATCTATGTTTGCTGGTAGAGGAAATATAGAAAAGGCTTTTGTAGGTGCAATGAAAGATTTAGAAAAATCAATAGGTTCATTATCAGATAAACAAAAAGAAAAAGTATTTGGTAATGGAAAGAGATGGATGAATTTAGAGGTTATGTATCCTAAGACAGCAAATGTGGTAGACTATGATGTTGCAGAAATTATATTTCACGGAACATTAGAGTATGATGAAAGTGGAAAACCAATAGGACAACCAAAAGATTCTGCAAGAATGTTGGCAGGTATGATTAAACAGACAAACAACCATATACAGAAAATGTTTAGGATTGGTAAACCAAACTTCCTGACTGTTCCAAAGGTACAAGATTTTGGTAAAAAGAAAAGTATGTATTTGGGTAGATTAAAAAAATTACAATCTCAATATGGGTTGAGAGATAATAATAGGTTGGGTGAGTATCACGAATCATATTGGAGAGAGTATGTGTTTAATGCATCTAAACAATTTAAGGTTAGTTTAAAACCAAATCAATTCGTTAGTTTAGTAAACAGATGGGCATTCTTTGACAAGAGTTATAAAGTTCCACAAATGAAAAAAGATTTTAAAGATAATCCAAAATTTTTAGATTGGATATTGAGTACGGACAAAATGGATCATTCAAAGATTTTTAAACAAAATATAAAACCATTTGAAATATTATTTTTTGGAGTTGGTGCAGAAATATTGAAAAATATAGAGGGATATATGGCAGTCAATCCAAAGAGAACTATACAAAAAATGAGAAGAGAAGTTATCAGTGCAATGAGAGATTTACAGAAACCTGATAATATACAAAAATTAAAAAAGTTAAAAATACAAATTGAAAAACTACAGAAGATTGGTGGTTTGAATGCAATCGTACCGAGTGAGGGTATTGTATTTAAGTACAAGGGTAAGATATACAAATTCACAGGTGCATTTGCCCCAATCAATCAGATACTTGGTAGTTTAAAATTTGGATAGGAGTTACAATGGCAGGATATAGTAAAGAAGCAGAAAGACAGAACGCAGTACTAAAGGATTTACTTTCTGGTAAAGAACATAACAAGAATTACACTCAAGTAGGATACGAGGGTAAGAAAGAAGAAAATCTCGGCGGTAAAACTCGTGAGGGTAAAATGACATCAATTATGAAAGATGTTAGGATGCCTTGGTTTTGTCCATCGTGTAAAAAAACAATGAAGAAAAAACTTGATAATAAGTTTTGGAGAACAAAAGGACATTGTTTTGATTGTCAGATAGAACTTGAGAATAAAATGAAAATTAGTGGTGATTATGAAAACTATGAGAAGACACTAATCAATGAAAACAAAAAATCATATCTAAGGGATTTAAAACAGAGTATTGATGAATTTGAACAGACAGGTGGTAAGGCAGAGTTTTTTAATTCAGTAGGTGTAAAAGATATTGAACTTGAAAAAGAAAAATGGGAAATGGGTGAAGAGCAGTTTCAAGGTATAATTGACGAAGCTCGTGAATACATAACTAAATTAGAAGAGGCTATAGATGAAGAATCAAAGGAACTTGATACTGCCAGAGGAGATAGTGCTTGATTTGATGGCATTAACATCACGATTGGGTGAGATTGCCATAGATTATAACGAAAAAATTGGTGGTAAAGAAACAGAAACATTAATTAATCTTTACACAAGAGTAGTAAAAAAACTTATGAGTTTAGAATATGAGGATGTATATCATAAACAAAAGTATGAGACATTTTCACTTGATGAACTTTTAAAAAGTGCAGGAATAGATAAACCTAACGAGGAGAAACGATAATGGGAATTATTGAGATGATATTAAACTTATTTTTTGGTGGAAAGAAAAAAGAAGAAATCAAAAAATTAGATAAGGCGATAGAGAAGAAAAATGAAGAAGTCAAGGGACTTGAAAAAGAAGTAGAGAAACTTGAGAAAAAGAAGAAAGTCAACAAAAAAGAAGTTGGTAATCTTAAACGAAAGGTAACTAATACTAAAAAACAAATAGCTAAAGCTGCTGAAGCATCTAAAACAAACGATGTTGATGAAGCAGTAAAATATTTGAAGAAATTTAGTAAGTAGTATATATTTATATATATGAGATATTTTATTTACATATTATTTCTTGGTTTGTTGTTTGGGCAAGATGGTAAAACTTTCACCTTTTCAGAGGAAGAAGTTCTTGGGTTCACTAACAAAATCAAAGAGTTAGAAATGAAAGATAGTTTGAATGTATCTTTAGTAGGAGATTTAGAAAAACAAATCTCACTATTAGAACAGAATGCAAAATCCGATTCTCTGATTATTGATTTTAGAACACAACAGCTTCAATTACAAGAACAGACGATTAATCTGTATAAGGAAAAAGTTAAAGTCGTAAAACCTAAGTGGCACGAAAACAAATGGTTATGGTTTGTTTATGGTGTTGGGGCTACGGCAATTTCAGTTAATCTTGCAGGACAATTGAACTAATGGCAACACAATTAAAAGAAGCAATAAAATCAGAATATGTAAAGTGTGCAAAAGATCCTGTATACTTTATGAAGAAGTATTGTGTGATTCAACACCCGATGAAAGGTAAGATACCTTTTGATTTGTATGACTTTCAAGAAAAAACCGTTAATGAGTTTCAGAGAGAACGATTTAATATTATTTTGAAAGCTCGTCAGTTGGGTATATCAACAATTACTGCTGGATATTCTTTATGGTTGATGACATTTCATCAAGATAAAAATGTGTTGGTGATTGCAACGAAACAAGAAGTAGCAAAAAACTTGGTAACGAAGATTCGTGTTATGCATGCAAACTTACCGAGTTGGTTGAAACAGAAATGTGTTGAGGATAACAAATTGAACCTAAGATATATGAATGGTTCACAAGTCAAGGCTGTATCGAGTGGGCCAGAGGCTGCTCGTTCTGAAGCTCTATCATTATTAATATTGGATGAGGCTGCATTTATTGACAAGATAGATGATATATGGACTGCATCTCAACAAACACTTACAACGGGTGGTAGTTGTATCGCACTATCTACACCGAATGGTGTTGGTAATTGGTTTCATAAAACTTGGGTAGAGGCCGAAGAGGGACGAGGATTGTTTAATGATATTAAACTTCATTGGACTGTTCATCCAGATAGAAATGACGATTGGAGAGTAAAACTTGGGTAGAGGCCGAAGAGGGACGAGGATTGTTTAATGATATTAAACTTCATTGGACTGTTCATCCAGATAGAAATGACGATTGGAGAGTGGAACAAGATTCATTGTTAGGTGTACAGAATGCTGCTCAAGAATGTGATTGTGACTTTATTACTTCTGGTACTTCAGTAATTGATGCAAGAATATTGGAAGAATGTAATAAAAGTATGGTTGAGGATCCTGTAGAAAAAAGAGGAGCAGATAGTAATCTGTGGATTTGGAAACAACCTGATTACACAAGAACTTATGTAGTTACGGCAGATGTTGGTAGAGGTGATAGTAAAGACTTTAGTGCATTTCACATTATTGATGTAGAAAGTGTAGAACAAGTTGCTGAGTATAAAGGAAAGATACCAACAAAGGATTTTGGTAATATGTTGGTGAGTATTTCAACGGAATATAACGATGCCTTACTAATTATAGAAAACAATAATATTGGTTGGGCGACTATCCAACAGGTAATAGATAGGGATTATCCTAATCTATTTTACACAAGTAAAGATTTAAGATATATTGATATTGCTCATCAAATGACAAATCGATATAGGAATACAGATAGGAATATGGTGGCTGGATTTTCAACCACAATGAAAACTCGACCTTTGATTATTGCAAAGTTAGAGGAATATTTTAGGGATAAGAGTGTAACGGTTCATTCAAAAAGATTGATTGATGAATTGTTCACATTTATTTATCTTAACAACAGAGCAGAGGCAATGAGAGGATACAATGATGATTTGGTAATGTCTTTTGCTATAGGTTTATGGGTTCGTGATACTGCACTTAGACTACGAACTGAGGGAATTGAATTAACAAAAAAGACACTTGATAGATTTCAAGATGTCGATGGACTTTACACACCTGATACAAACGACAATGGTGAATGGGATTGGGAAGTAGGTAGAGACAGAAAGAAAGAGTCACTAAAATGGCTCTTATAACATAGAGGTAAAAAATGGCAGACAAAACATTATTCGGTAGACTACAACGATTATTCAGTACAAATGTAATCGTAAGAAATGTTGGTGGTAAGAAATTAAAAATCGCTGATACCGAACAAGTACAATCAAGAGTAAAATCACATTTGGTAGATAGATACTCAAAACTACATAGTGGATTGGATATGGCAAATAGTGGATACTCATCATTTGCACAAATTCAGGCCGCAAGGTTAGGGTTGTTTAAAGACTATGAGACGATGGAAGCAGATTCTATTATTGCATCCGCTCTTGATACATACGCTGATGAGTCAACAATGAAAAGTCCTTATGGTGAGGCCTTAGAAATCCATAGTGATAACGACCAGATAAAACAAATACTACATAATTTATTCTATGACATTATGAATATAGAATTCAATTTATGGCCTTGGATTCGTAATATGTGTAAGTATGGGGACTTTTTCTTATACTTAGATATTAGTGATAAGTATGGAATTCATAATGTAGTTCCACTATCACCATATGAAATAATTCGTGCAGAAGGTGAGGATCCAGATAATCCTTATTACACAAAATTTTATTTAGAAGCAATGGAACAGGCTCATCCTTACTTTGCTAGTAAGACAGGAAATAAAAAGATAGAGTTTGAGAATTTCCAAATTGCTCATTTCAGATTAGCAAACGATAGTAATCTTTTACCTTATGGTAAATCAATGATTGAAAGTGCTCGTAAGGTTTGGAAACAAGTTACCTTGATGGAAGACGCTATGTTAATCCATCGTATAATGAGAGCACCTGAAAAGAGAGTTTTCAAAGTTGACATTGGTAATATACCACCAAATGAAGTTGATAACTATATGCAAAGAATAATCAACAAGATGAAGAAGACACCATTCATTGATGATCAAACAGGTGATTATAATTTAAAATTTAACATACAGAATCTAACAGAGGATTTCTTTATGCCAGTTCGTGGTGGAGATAGTGGTACTAACATTGAATCACTACCAGGTATGCAATATGAAACTACCGATGATATCGAATATTTAAAAAATCGTATGTTGGCTGCTTTAAGAATACCAAAAGCGTTTCTTGGATATGAAGAATCACTTGGAAGTAAAGCAACACTTGCAGCAGAAGATGTAAGATTTGCAAGAACGATTGAGAGAATACAAAGAATTGTAACAAGTGAGTTAACAAAGATTGCAGTAGTACACTTGTACTCACAAGGATATACAGACGAACAATTAGTTGACTTTGAATTGAAGTTAACAAATCCATCTACAATCTATGAACAAGAGAAGATTGAATTGTGGAGTAATAAAGTTAATCTTGCTCGTGATATGAAAGATAACTCATTATTACCAACAGATTGGGTTTATAAAAATGTATTCAATTTTACAGAAAGAGAACAAGATGAAATTGAAAAAGAATTAGTAGAAGACCAGAAACAAAAGTTCAGATATTCACAGATTGAAACTGAGGGTAATGATCCTGCAACAAGTGGTGATTCAGTTGGAACACCGAGTGATATGGCAGCGATTGGTTTGGGACAAGATGATTCAGCTGAACCACCTGAAACTTTAGCGGGTTCTATCTTTGATGATGAAGGTGGAGCACCTGAAGGTGGACAAGAGGGAGCTGGTAGGCCGAAAGAAGTAACAAAATATGGTAAGGATGGTAGTGCAAGAGGTAGAGAACCACTTGGTAGACCTAAGATTCCATTGGCTTTAGCCCACTTTGATAGGTTAAAGAAGTCTTTTGGTAGTAAAGCGAAAGAAATTTTGAGAGAAACAATCGATAGTGAAGAAATAAGTAAAGAATACGAAGATTTTAAGGAAGATAAATAACGAATTTTCGAAGTTTTTATATTTATTTATGTATAAACTATCAAAGGAATGGAGTGTTTGATGAAATATAATAAGAAACACAGTAAAATAAAAAATACTGGTATTCTTTTTGAAATGTTGACTCGCCAAATCACAGTTGATGTGATGAATGGTGATGAGAATAGTAAAGCAGTTAACATTTTAAGAGAAAAATTCAACCAAAAGACGGAACTTGGTAAAGAGTATGAACTTTACAAGATTTTATCTGAGAAAAAGTACCGCAATAATGAACAGGCAAATATATTGCTTGAAGCGGTAATTAAGAGTCGTAGAAAATTATCTAATCGTAGATTAAAAAACGAAAAATACAATTTGATTAAAACAATCAAAGAAAGTTATGATGTTAATGCATTTTTCAATACAAGAATAAGTGATTACAAATTAATGGCATCAATCTACAATGTATTTGAAGGTGAATCTGCAAAAGAAAAAATTAGTCCTATCGAAGAGACAGATAGTAAAGTAACAATCATTGAAAATATTACTAAAGTCAAACGCTCCAACAAAAAACAAAGTAATATCGTAGAGAATCAAGATAAAGACTTGAGATTGTTAACCTATCAGTTATTAGTCGATAAGTTTAACAAAAAATACAGTAATCTAAACGAAAATCAAAGAAACTTGTTGAAAGAATATATCAACAACCTATCAAACACTAACTCTTTGAGGGAATTCATAGATTCTGAAGTTATAAAAATCAAAAAAGTACTTAAAAACCATTTAAATAAAGTGGATGATAAGATTACTAAGATTAAATTAACCGAAGCTATCAATCACACGGATACAGCAACAAAAGGTAAAATAGTTAAAGATGCCAATGTTGTATCATTGATGAGATACTATGAATTAGTTAAGGAGTTAGATGATGTCCACAAAGATAAGTAAGAAAAAATTTATAGAGATGGTAAGAACATTGATTCGTCAAGAGATTGATGAAGCATCTACTTCCGCAAATGTACCAGGATATATGACACCAAATGCCTTTAGTGGTAAAGGTAAAATGGATAGAAGAGATTCAGTCGCAAGTGGTAGTGGATATGACAAAGTAGATGAGGGTAAATTTGCTGTAACATTTGATTTAGGGCCAAAACTTGGTGGACTTGCAAAAATTATTGTGGATGCACAAGGTGCTTCTCAAGCAAAAACTATGGTTGCAAAAAACTTGAGAAAAGGTATGAAGGCAGTAAAGGGTGTTAAAAGAATACAAGGTGCACTTGGTAAACAAATTGATAAGAAAACTGAACAAGTAACTGAAGGTAAGAGTAATTACCATACTTGGAAAGAAGATAAATCCTTAACACCAAAACAAAAGATTGGTAGAGCAATCAGAGAAGTCAGAAGTTCATTATCAGATTTAAGTAAAGTTGTAGATAGAAGTGTTAAACTGAAAAACGAAATGGAAGTTAACTCTTCTGATTATTGGAAAACTACACATAAGGCATTATCAAAGATATCAGAACGATTAGTTAAGATGGCTAATAAAGTTGGGAAACTACAATGAAACAAAACGAAAAGTATTTAAAAGAAGGTCTTGATATTCTAAATAGAGAATTTGGACAACCATTACCTACTCTCGAAGACACAATGAAAGCTCACAAGTTAAAACAAGAAGGTGGGCCAGGTAGTGGTAGACCTGCTAAACCAGGTGGTGCAAAAGATATCGATAATAAAATGAGTAAAGCTGTGACGATGCAAATGCTAGATTGGATGCAGCTGAAAAAGAAATGGAAAGAAAAGCTAAAGAACAGGCTTTCAAGGATATGGAAAAGGATATGAAAGAGGGGCCAGATGATGTGAGATTTGCAAGAAGAGCATTATCTAAGGTGGTAAAATCAGAACAAGCTATGAGAAAAGCAATGATGGCTTTAGAACAATCGTTCCTAAGAGATCCAAGACCAGAAAATCAAAAATTAGCAAAACAGATTAAAAAAGCTTATAAATCTCAAGTAACAAAGTTTATGAGAGATTCGGTACAAATGTTGAAGAGGATGAAGTAATGAGAGATTTAATTGTAGATTATATACCATTCGAAATATCAACCAAACAAATCAACGAGTCTATAAAAGAGAACGATGGTAAGTTAGTTGTTAAGGGTGTATTACAAAGAGCAAATGCAAAGAATCAAAATGGAAGAGTATATCCAATGGAGATTCTACAAAGGGAAGCAAAGAATTATAATGATGGGTTCATTAAACAGAAAAGAGCTTTGGGTGAATTAGATCATCCAGATAGTTCAGTTGTGAATCTACAAAATGTATCACACAATATTACAGAGATGCATTTTGAGGGTGAAAATCTTTTAGGTACTGTAGAAATCCTAACCACACCAAGTGGAAACATTCTAAGAGAATTATTCAAGAATGGAATCAAACTTGGAATTAGTTCTCGTGGTATGGGTTCAGTAGAGGCAGTAGAAGAGGCCGATGGTAAACCAGCAATGAAAGTCGGAAACGATTTTGAATTGATTGCTTTTGATTTTGTTTCTAATCCATCTACTCACGGAGCATTTATGTATCCATTGAGTGAGAATGTAGATAAAAGTCAAATACAAGAAGGTAGAACTTGTGGTTCTTATTGTAAAACTGAAAACATTATCAATAAGATTATAAGAGGAGAATAAAATGCCAGGATTAGAGGATAGGGAATTACCAACAATACCAAAAAGTAATGATAGTTTGGGTGGAGAATCAGGATTAGAAAAACTAATTCCTAATCAACCATTTATTAAAAGTGGTAATGATAGTTTAGGTGGAGATAGTGGAGTAGAAAAAATACCTACACCATCCAATGGACAAATTAATACTTCTTTTGGTGGTGACGGACTCGCAGATTAATGCCATCCAAATCTAAGGCCCAACAAAGATTTATGGGTTTGGTTCACGCTTATAACAAAGGTGATGTACCAGCTAGTAAAGTAAGTAAAGCAGTTAAAGATGCTGCAAAATCTATGGATAAAGATGATACTGAAAAATATGCATCAACAAAACATAAAGGATTACCTAATAAAGTGAAACAAGAAATAAATTTAGAAACACTTATTAAAGAGAATCCAGCTGCTGTTGCAGCTGCTGTTCAAGCAATGCAACAGATGAAAGCAGCTAATCCAAAGACAGGTCGTGTTAATAAAATGTCAACGGCCCTTAGTAACAAAAAACATCCATCACATAAGAAAGCAAAAAGTGTTTTCTCAAAGATTGTAGATAAGTTCAAGAAAAAGAAAAAACAAGAACCAAAGAAGCAATCCAAATCTGATGTAGACTTTTATAAGAAACAATTTACAGGTGAGGTTCGTAAATTAATCCAACAAGAAATTATAAACGAATTATCACCAAGAGTAAAAAAGATGTCCGATAGGGAAATGTTACAATATGTATTGTATGTAAAAAAATATAAACCAAGTCTTTTTAGAATTATGAAAAAAGATAGAGATGTTCAAAAGTTGGTAAAGAAATTTAAAGTTGAGGGATTTGCTTCAGCAGCTCAAAGAAGAGCAGCATTTGCTAGTGGATATAAAGCCAAAGGTAAGAAGAAAAAGAAAAACGAATCAATCAATGAAGTAAATAAATCAGATTTAAAATATCAATTAGATATGTCTTTAGATAATCTTGGTATTGGTACAAAAGCTTTAATTGCTATGAAACCAAAGGGTAAGGATTACTTTTTAAAAATGAAAAGTTATATGTACCAAGATAGTATGGAAGCTGTTCTAAAAGATGCAAATAAAATTTTAAAGTCAAGATTAAAAATAAAGAATTTTAAAAAGACAAGGATGGGAACTGAATTCATAATTGGTGAGGGATTTGTAAATGAAGGTAAGGGTGTAGAAAAGATTATGAAGATGGCAAACAACAAATCATTTGGAAAACTTGCAGGTAGGACTGTGGATGGTATGACTGCTCAGTTATTCAAACAAGTCTATGATAAGGCACCACAAAATGCAAAAGACAAAATTAACAAAATGAACGAAAAACAATTGTATGTATTTATGGGTAAATTGTGGAGTAAGTTCGGAAGACAAGTGAGTTTAAGATAATGATAAAATTAAAAAAATTAATGACAGAGGGTAGAGAGTTACCACAAAAAGATATCGATTATATTGCTAAAATGACAGATCAAAACAATCACAATCAGGCAAGATTACATTTGGCTCAAGTGATGAGAAACAGACATTTAGAAAAAGCTTATCAAGCAGTCATTACACTTCATCAAATGTTTAATCAAATGAATGAGATGATGAAGGCAAGAGTAAAATTAGACAAGATGTTATTCAAACAGGCTGAAAGAAAATATAGTAACTTCAGAGATATATACGGCGCATACTAATGGATTTTCAAAAACAATATTTAAGAATCGGTGGTGGTAAACTAAATCAAGTTATAAAAGAAGCAAAATTTAAAAAACAATATAGATCACTTAAAGCTATGCGTAAAGATTTGGACAGAATATTCGGAACAAGAAATGGACTTGGTAATATAGGACATCCAAGAGTAAGACTAAGAAGAGGTTCAGAATTTGATAAAGTCGGAAGAATGCAACCATCCTTTATTGAAATTGAAGGTGATAAGATGTGGGTTAATGCTTATATGAAAATAGCATTCAATGGTAGAGGTGATATGGGTGATGTAATAAAGCATGTGAGAGAGAAGACAGGAAATAAAAATGCTTAAATTAAAAGATTTGATTAAAGAAGAAAAGTGTGATTGTGGATGTGGTGGTTGTGAAACCAAACTAAACGAATCAGTTGACTTACCACCAGGTGTGGAATTGGGTAGGATTTTTACTGGTAATGGATTTGCATTTAAGAAAGAAGAATTTGAAGAGGGAACTTGTGGATATGGTGTTGATGGTGAATTAGGGGATGAACCAGCAGGGCCACACTTGATAAAAAAGAAAAAAGTTGGTGAGGGACTCATCGATGTGGATAAACAAATGAAAGATGGAACATTTGATGAAAAGAATCCACAGATACACATTCAAGGATATGGTGTAATGGGTATGAAAACTTTAGGTAATGCTTTATCAAGAAAACTCACAGACTTAGCAAAGAGAGCTAAAAAGGGTGAGATAGAAAATGTAGATTCAGTATTAAATAAGAGTGGAGTTCTACAAGGATTTGTAAAAGCATATATGGATGCTAAGAAACAATTAAAATCATCATCGATGAAAAGAAAGATTACTATGTATAAGAGGAGTAGACGATGAACCATAAAATGTGGGCTCAATGGAAAGATTTTCGGTTAGATGAAGACTATGAAGAACCAGATGTAATGGAACAATTGTTCGAAGTACTTCAAGAACAAGGATATGTTCCAGGTTCAATTAAAACACCATCTTCATTTAAACCAGCAATGATGAAGTATTCCGATAGAGAATCAAAAAGATTTGCAGAAGATGATGTTAAAAAGATGGGTAAAGAATTAAATAAGGCTTCACAAAAAGCAATAACAATAATGTTAGGTAGTGTGAAAAATGGTAAGTATGATGCTATGGATATCATTCGTGCCATAAAATCAGGTGGTAGAAGAGCTGGTGATACGAGTGCAGGAGTACCTGAGATGTTAAATGTTTTGTGGAGTAAAGTAGAAAAGAGATTTCGTAAGTATTTAGGTGGTAAAAAACGAAGATAGTGATATTTATTACCGAATAAGGAGACATAAAATGGCAAAATTAAAAGACTTAATTAAAGAGGGACATTCATTTGTAGGTGGTGTAGTCAGTCAACCTGCAATTGGAAACCATCACAGAGGATTGAAAGATATCGTAGAAGACATCTATGGTGAAACAGAAAATGTTAGTGCTAAAGATGTAAAAGAATCATTAGGAAAATTTAGTTCTTATAGTAAAGTATTACAATCCGAAACAAATTTACAAGAAATTGCAGAATCACTTTCTGATATTGCTACAAAAGCAAAAACCTACACATTAAGTGAAACTGATGATTGGTTTGATAAAGTTACTGTTAATCGTAATATGAAAGAGTTAACAAACCTATCAAAGTCATTCGGTAAGATTGCACAAGAATCACAAGCACTACAACAAAGATTAGGTGGACTATATGAAGATATGGGGCATGTTCTTGGTAGATATTTTGAGATAGATGGAATGGAAGGTGATCCTTCAGCAGAAGATGCAGAAGAAGTTGGAATCAAAGGACACGATATAGATGAGGGTGATTATCAAGCATTCTTTCAAGGTGCAATGAAAAAATTTGGTATTAGTTCTCCAGATGAATTAGATGATGAGAAGAAAAAGAAATTCTTTAACTACATCGATGCTAATTATAAAGGGGAAAAAGAAAATGATTAAGTTAGCAGACTTACTTAATGAAAGAAAAGTCGATGGTATGGTATTCGTTGACAAGTGGAAGAAAGCCTTAAAGTTACTAAAACAAAAAGGTGGATGGAGTCCACATTTCAGAAAAGGTTCAGAACCAGTAGGATACACCAACTCAGATATTTTGGGTAAGATACCAAAGAGATATGAAGACAAGAGTTGGTTTGCATTTCACGCACAGGCTATGAGTAGTGCTATGAGTAGAGGTGGAATGTATTGGGAAAAACCAATGATGTTAAGTTGGGATGGTGATGTCAAACTTCTAAAGAGAGTTCTTACACGAGCTGGATTTAAAGTAAGTGGTGGAAGAAGAGACACCGAAAAAATTATATTAAAAGTTAAGTAGAGGTTAATTTGGTAAAAGTAGAAGTCCGAAAAGGACAATCAGTAGAAAAAGCTATTTCCATATTTAAGAAGAAAGTAAAACAAAGTGGGTTAATGTTAGAATTGAGAGAACGCTCATTCTTTACAAAGAAATCCGACTTACTTCGTGAGAAAAAGAAAAAAGCTATTCTTAGAAACAAATATAAAGTTTTAAAAGAAAAAGAAAATAATTAAAAAAAATCACACCAAGTGTGTATTTTTTTAGCATTTTATACTATTTATATAAAATGAAATACACTTTCGTGCATTCGCACATCATAAAGTGTAACCGAAGATTAAACTAATCTAATTATAGTTCCGAATAACTATACTGAATCCAATTATATGGAGAATTAAAATGGATGACTTACTAAAAGAAGCCATTGCTGATGCTAAAGCAGTTCGTGAAACAGCTTTACAGAATGCAAAAATGGCACTTGAGGAAGCATTTACACCTAAATTGAAATCAATGTTGGCTCAGAAAATCCAATCTGAAATCGAAGATGAAGGCGAAGAGCATTCAGACGAGATAGAAGAAATTGAGGATGAAGAGGAAGCACCAGCTGAAGAAGGATATGATTCTGAAGGTGAGGATGAAGTCGAAGAAATGGCTCATGCTGACGAAGATGATGAAGAACCTAAAGATGAAATGGCACACGCTGATGAAGAAGAAGACGAAGTAGAGGAATCTGCTGAAATGTCTGATGAAGAAGAAGCTGCTGAAGAACCTGTTGCTACTGAGGAAATGGAAGATGAAGATGAAGAAGAAGTATCTGAAGTCGAAGATGAAGACGAAGATATGGACGAAGAACTTGATCTTGAAGCAATCCTTGCTGAGTTAGAAGATGAAGACGAAGAAGAAGTCGCTGAAGAGTACGAGGACGAAAACGAAAGAGTACGAGGACGAAAACGAAGACGGACACGAAAAAGTTGACGAAAACGATGTATCATCTGATATTGGTAAATCTGATAACAAAGTTGCTGATAAAGCAAATGATTCTTCTGAAACTGGTGCACAAGGTCCTGAAGGTGAAGGTAAAGACGAACCTGCAGGTAAAGAACTTGATGATCACGAAGTGGTTAAAGAGGGAGAAGAAGCACACGATGAAGAAGATGATGTCGAAGAAGATATCGATTTAGAGGAAGTTCTAAAAGCTCTATCTGAAGAAGACGAAATGTCTGATGAAGAAGAAGAGGTGGAAGAAGTTGCTAAACTCAAAACAGAAATAAAAGAGCATAGAGATGTTGTAAAATATCTTCGTGCTAAATTAAATGAAGTTAACTTATTAAACGCAAAACTATTGTTTTCAAACAAACTATTTAGAGTTTTCGGTTTATCCAATGAACAGAAGATGAAAGTTGTTGAAACATTTGACAGAACTAAGAATATTAGAGAAATCAAACTTGTTTACTCAACACTTGCAGAATCTTTCAAAGGTAACAAACCATTAAAAGAGTCTAAAGGATCAAGTTCGAAAGCAGTTGCTTCTACAAAACCAGTATCTAAGAAAGTAATTTCTGAAGGAACTGATTTGAAGAATCGTTTTCAAAAGTTAGCTAACATATTATAATTTTAATTGATCGAATTAGGAGACTATAATGAGTAAAAATGTAAGTTCAATTGAATCTTTGATGGATGGATATAATCCACAAAGACAACTATTAGAACAAACTCGCAAATTAGTCAAGAAATGGGAGCCTACAGGTCTATTAGAAGGAATGAACAAAGAACACGAAGTTAACGGAATGGCCGTTCTTCTTGAAAACCAAGCTCGTCAATTGATTGATGAGGCTTCAAGAACTGGTACTTCTGCTAACTCTGAAGAGTGGAGCGGTGTTGCTCTACCTTTGGTTCGTAGAATCTTTGGTGAATTGAGTGCACAGGAATTCGTTTCTGTTCAACCAATGAATCTTCCTTCAGGTCTGATTTTCTATCTTGACTTTAAGTACGGTACCGCACAAACAGGTAACCATACTAACAACGCTGATGTACACGGTAATACTTCAGGTTCTGGCGACGCTTCAGGCGGTTTATACGGAGCAGGTAAATTCGGTTACTCAATCAACGACCAGACTTCAGACACCTTATCAATAGGTGCCGCAGCTGCAGATAACGCATTTGCAACTGCATCTGTATCTTGGGCTGATGTTGATTTTGAACCAGATCTATCTTCTTCTGTTGTAACAGGCCATTTAGCAGACAACGGACTTGTTAAAATTACTGTTGCTGATGATGACTTAGTAAACTATGATAAAGAAGGTATTCGTGCTTTCTCTATCTCAGGTACTAACATTGATGAATTTTTCCCAGCTTATACTTCAAAGAATGCCGCAGGAACAGAAGTTTCTTTCATTTGTAGAAAATCTGCAGCTGCTGCACCAGCAAGTATAATTGTGAAATATCACAAAGAAGCTGCAAATAACTACACTCGTGGTGATTTTGAAGCTACTGCTGCACAAATCGATGCAAACCCAGAAACAGATATCGACATTCCTGAATTAGATATTGCGTTAAAGAGTATTCCGATCATCGCGAAAACTCGTAAGTTAAAAGCAGTCTGGACTCCAGAACTTGCTCAAGACTTGAACGCTTATCATTCAGTCGATGCTGAAGCTGAATTAACTGCACTTTTATCTGAGTACATCTCAATGGAAATCGACTTAGAAATCCTTGATATGTTGTACGCAGGTGCATCTGCTAAAGATGAAAAATGGAGTGCAAAAGTTGGATATGAATTGAATAACGCTGGTACAGCCTTTGTAGAAACTGCAGCTAATGCTTCAGCTTATACAAAAGGAACTTGGTTCCAGACTCTTGGTAACAAGATTCAGTCAGTATCTAACGCAATTCATCAGAAAACTCTTAGAGGTGGTGCAAACTTCTTGGTGGTATCACCAGAAACTGCAACTATCATAGAGAGTATTCCTGGATATGCAGCTGATACAGCAGGTGAAGCAACTGAGAAATCATTTGCTATGGGTGTACAAAAAGTAGGTGCTCTTAACAACAGATATACTGTTTACAAGAACCCTTACGCACAGGACAATAAAATCTTAGTTGGTTTCAGAGGAAGTAATTTCTTAGAAACTGGCGCGGTTTATGCTCCTTATGTACCGTTAATTATGACACCACTTGTCTATGATCCAAAGAACTTTACTCCGCGTAAAGGTGTGATGACAAGATATGCTAAGAAGATGGTTAGAAGTGAATACTACGGTAGTGTTACTGTCGCAGATGTTAACTTAGTGTAACAATCTTAAGCTAGTCATATAGGGTGTCACAACCCGAATTACATTAAAGGGTGGGAATTTTCTCACCCTTTTTTGTTTCTTTGATATTTATTTACAGATATATCTATACTATTAATAGGAGAATTTAATATGGCTCAAGAACCGATATGGCCAGGTAGTGGTTCAGCAGTAAGTGGTTCTACACCTTTTGGATTGTATGACACGGATACAACCTTTCAAACAGATGCACCAAAATTTGCAAAATGGTGTGCAAAACGATTAGGTTATCCAATAACTGCAGTTGAACTACAAGACACACAATTTTATACTTGTTTGGAAGAATCAGTTTCAGAATACTCTGCTCAAGTTAATCAATTTAACATAAAAGATAATTTATTAAGTTTAAAAGGACAATCTACAAGTTCTAACTTAACACAAAAAAGATTATCTCATACTATGGGTGAACAGATTTTTATATCAGAAACTTATGGAAGTGAAGCTCAAGTTGGTGGACAGATTGAAACACATAAAACTAAAATAACTTTAGTTAGTGGTTCACAAGAATACGACTTGAATACATTGATTGCTGATAAAAGTGGTAGTGGAGCAATAGAAGTAAAACGAGTATTCTATGAAGCTTCACCTGCAATCACAAGATATTTTGATCCATATGCTGGAACAGGACAACAAACCAACAATATGTTAGATGCATTTGGATTTGGTGGTTCATCACCAGCAATAACATTTATGTTACAACCAGTATATGCAGATTTACTTAGAACACAGGCTATTGAGTTCAATGACCAGGTTAGAAAATCAACATATTCATTTGAGATTGTAAACAATAAATTAAAAATCTTTCCTACTTGGACAAGTACAACAACAGGCTCTATGTGGATTGAATGGAATAATGTGAGTGATAGAGATAATGTACTAAGAACAAGATATAGTGGTTCAGCAGATACAATATCTGATATCAGTAATGCTCCATATGACAATATGGTTTACAAACAAATCAATGATGTGGGTAAACAATGGATTCGTAAGTATGGATTGGCTTTATCAAAAGAATTATTAGGTATGGTTCGTAGTAAATACGGAACTATCCCTATTCCAAATTCAGAAGTTAGTTTGGACGGAGATACATTGAGGGCAGAAGCAACTGCTGAAAAGGAACAATTAATAGAACAATTACGAGAAATGTTAGATCAAACAAGCAATAGGGCACTTATGGAAGCTGATAGAGAGGTTGCTGATAACCTACAAGAAAAGTTGAAAAAAGTCCCCTATCCAATTTATATAGGATAATCAAATGGCAAGTAGATATTGGCCAACAAGAGATACAAACTTAGCCAAAAGATTCAATGATGAATTAATCGGAAACTTGAAAGAGGGTAAAGATGGAATCATTGGACAAGATGTTATACTCTACAGAGTTTCAACATATGATACCAAACCAAATATGTATGGTGAGGCTGGTGAGAGTGGAAAAGTTTATGAGGCAGGAGTAAAGTTAAGTTGTATCATAGATGCACAAGATTTCGATTTTGAAACAAACGAATTCGGGCCTGATGCAAGTCAGACTGCTACATTTAATTTCCAACGAGATATGTTGATTGATGTAAACTTCCGACCAGATATCGGTGATATTGTGAGTTGGAATTTAGGTTATTTTGAAATTGTCAAAACAAACGAGAATCAGTTAGTTGCTGGTGACTATAATAAAAATTGGACTATAAGTTGTGAGGCTAACTTAACAAGAATTTCTTCACTTAACATAGAGAGAACAAGGGCATTTTAATGGCAAGAAGTAAACCAGTTTCAAGAAAAGTCAGACGAGATTTAAATAACTTATCATTAAGACAAGATTATAATAGAGCAAATCAAATTCGTAGAGACAAAGATGATATTAATAACATATCAGTTGGAGTTATGGATCACGATTCTGCAATTATGTATTATTTTAACGAAGTTATTAAACCTACAGTTGTTGACAATAAAGAAACCGTAAAAGTTCCTGTGATGTATGCTTCACCTGAAAGGTGGTATACAATACAACGACAAGGTTTTCTTCGTGATAAAAGACAAAAGATTTTAACACCCGTAATTGTTTTTCGTAGGACAGGAATAGAAAAGAATGAAAATATTCCAGTTGACAAATTAGACGCAAATCGTCCACAAAATTTTCAAACATTTACTCAGAAGTATTCACAAAGTAATCGTTACGACCAGTTTTCAAGAACAGTAGGTATCACACCAAACAAAGAACACTTTAGTGTAGTTGTTCCAGATCATATGATATTAAATTATGAGTTTACAATTTGGACATCATATATCGAACAGATGAATAAACTTATAGAAAAGATAAATTATACTGATGGTGCATATTGGGGTGAACCTGGTAAGTTAAGATTTAGAAGTAGGATTGAATCATTTAGTGATGCAAGTGAAATGGATGCAGCAGAAAGATTGGTAAAAACAACATTCTCTGTACAATTGATGGGATACATTTTACCTGAAGAATTTAATGATGTGGTAACTACCAAAAGACATCTCACACCTAAGAAAGTTGTTTTCAATATGGATGTTGAGAAGACTGCAGATGATTTTATAAAACAAGATCCTAAAGGTGGAGTTGCAATTAGTTCTGAAGATACAAAGGATATATTTTCAATATCAGTTTCTAATCCATTGATATTCAATGCTGGTACAGGTGTTACCTTATCTGAGAATGGTGCAGCATTTGACGGAAGTAGACGAGTAAACCAAACGATATCAATCGGACAAGATGTTTCACCTACATCAAATGTAACATTTAATCAGATTACAGGTACAAGTTTAGTATTTGGTAATCCAACTGTTTATAGTTATACAGGAATTAGTGGTAGTTTAGCAATCACAGGTTCTTTGACTGCTGGTAGTAATTTTACTGTCAATGGAAATGCAACTGTAAATGGTACATTGATTGCAAAAGAATTTAAAACAACATATGTTTCATCATCAATTGTATTCCAAAGTGGTTCTACAAGATTTGGTGACACGATAGATGATAGTCATCATTTTACAGGAAGTCTTTCCACTACGGGTTCATTTAGTTTAAATGGATATCAAGTAACTGAAATATCAAACGACGCCACATTGGGTGATGCAAATTCAGGTTCATTAGTTACGGAATATGCATTACAACAATATGCAGGAGTGAGTGTTGCAGCTGACCAGGCATATTTGAGAAAGAGTTTCTTCAAATCATCAAATCAAATTTTAAATAATTCAACAGCAAGTTTTACTGCAGTTACCGCATCTGCTCCAGCTACTTTGACATCGACAAATGAAAATGACTTTGTGTTCTTTATCAATGGACAATATATGGAACACGATGCACTTACAATAGAACAAAGTGGTTCATCATTCTTATTACAAGTCGATACAAGTGGTATCGGATATTCATTAGAGAGTGATGATGAAATTATAGCAATCGGTAAGTTTAATGCCTAAATTTGTATTTAAAGATCCTTTAGTAATAAGTGGTTCTACTGGTGTTACTTCAACATTGGTAGGAGAGACTCAAGCATATGGTACTAATCCAATTGAACTTAGTATTGGACAAAGTGTTGGTACGACAGATAATGTTTCATTTCAGGTAGTTACAGGTTCTACATCTGCAATAATCGGAACTGCTGCTCAAAACATAGTATTATCACACCAATCAATAAGTGGTTCATCAATATTATTAGATGGTGATGTCACCGTTAGAGATAATTTTACAGCAAGTTTAGATATGACTGTGTTGGGTGACATATCTGCAAAAGATATACAAGCTCAATATAGTTCATCGGTAACGATTCAAAATAGTGGTAGTACGACATTCGGTGATACATTAGATGACACACATCATAGAACAGGTAGTTTTGTATTAAGTGGTTCATTTGGAATAAATGGATATAGTGTAAATGAAATAAGTAATGATTCAACATTAGCTGATGCATCACAAACTGCAGTAATAACAGAGTATGCAGCAAAACAAAGTTTTTCAGGTACTACTACCAAATCACAATATTTAAGAAAAAGTTCTGCAAAAAGAGCAGTAATAACAAATTCCACAACAGCAAGTTTTAATAGTGCAGTAACTGCATCTGCACCAAGTGGAATGACTGCAACTAATGAAAATGATTTTATGTTTTTCCACAATGGTATGTTGATGGAACAAGATGCATTATCCATAATACAACAAGGATTAGATTTAAGATTACATATCGACTCATCTAATCTTGGATATAGTTTATCAAGTGATGATGAAGTGATAGGATTTGGTAAATTTAATTAATAAAGTTACCACATTCCACATTGGTTTTACCATTTTTTGATATTTATTAGTATGAGAAAAAGACATTGGAAGAATAGAAAAAATAGGCCTTGTCCTGATTGTGGTACTATGTTAACATACACAAGAAAGGATTCATTTGACAGAGCCGTAGGTAATAATAGTGTGTGTAAATCGTGTGCTCAATCAGATAGGAAAGTCACGGTGGAAACATTAGAGAAGATGAAACAACCAAAGTCTACTCAACATAGGAAAAAGATTTCAAGGTCAATTTCAGTATGGTGGGAAGAACGAAAACAGGAAGATTTGAGAGATGGCATTACTGCACAGTAGACAATTAAATCCAAGATTAACGGGTTCATTTACCTTGAGTGGTAGTTTAGTTGGTGACGGAACTACTACTGGTTCTTTTGGTAAAGTATTGGGAGATGGTTCTCAGTTATCTGGTATCACTACAACATTTGATGGTAATAGAAGAATATTAAATACTAAATTACCAACGATGTTTAGTTCAAGTTTTGTACCAGGTACTACAGGTTCTATTGGTGATTTCTTGGATGCAGTTTTTTATCCAAATACCGCACCAGCTTTTTCAAGTAGTTTATTTACGATAGAAGAGTTTGTAGATGCAGACTCAACTGTAGGTACTGTAACCACGAGTGACGCTGAACATACAGCGGGTGAACTAACATTTGCCACACAAAGTGGATATTCAGATAACTTCTTTACAATTCATAGTGGAAGTGGACTTATAAAAACAAACACATCTTCTACTGCAAGTATGAACACTGTTAATAGAGGTGATGGAGAATTAGCACATCCTTTCTTAACAAAAGTTACCGATGTTGCTGGTTTGTCTACGAGTGCAACAATTTTTATTAGAGTAACACCAAATACTGCACCAATATTTAGAACAACAAGTGTAAGTGGAGCACAGATAACATCACAAACAGGAAGTGTTAACGAGAACACAACAAACGGAACTACCGTTTTGACATTTTTTGTGACGGATAGTGAAAGTGATACACTTAGTATAGCACCTTTAAGTCAAAGTGCACATAATCATTTCAGTTTATCCACATCAAATGTTTCAGGTGGTAAACAATTAGTATTAACCACAGCAACTGCAAGTTTTGATTTTGATAATAAATCACAATACAAATTATTTGTAAGTTCATCCGATAGTCATCACGGAAATACAAGTGGTAGTTATCTCACGACATTACCTATTGAGGTTAATGTTACAGCAAACCAAGCACCTACTATGGCAAGTCAAACCTTTACAATAAATGAAAGTAGTGGTAGTAATGAACGATGGCAAGTCAAACCTTTACAATAAATGAAAGTAGTGGTAGTAATGACAACAACAATGGATTGGGTGCAGGTACAAATAGTTTGACAACTGTAGGTTCGGTAACCACGAATGATAACGAGGGAGATACCGTAACATTTACAGGTATAACTCTAACAAGTGGAAGTGGTGGTTCAAATGCAAACCAAAGTAATCCATCAAATGATCCGTTTCAAATAACGAGTGCTGGAGTAATACAATTAAAGGCAGGACAATTTTTAAATAGTGATATATTCAGTCAATACAAATATACTGCGACATATAAAGATAATTTTAACGCAGCAAGTTCAAGTGGTACATTGACTGTAAATATATCAGCTGACCCTGCACCAAATTTAACAAAAAATTCTTCAAACTTTTACATCATAGAAAGTGCTGTAAGTGGAGCTTTAGTGAGAACGAATTCCAACGGAAGAAGTGGAACACAAGCTGATTTTAATGCAGATGAAACTGTATTCTTCCAAGTGAATCCAACAAGTGATTTCTCAATCAATTCTTCAAGTGGATTATTGAGTATGAACAGAAATGTTAGTGAATCCATTTACACGAATAATACAGGTAACCAAATGAGTGGTAGTGTAACTGCAAGTAATGCATTTGGTACATCTGCTAGTACGACATTTAGTGTCAATGTTGCCATCAATAACGCACCAACACCAAGTTTCAGTAATACATCTGCAAACATAAATACAAATGGTGCAAGGCCAAGTAATACAATTACCACAATATCATTTAGTGATACTGAAAGTGACACATTGGATCATAATACATTTACATTCACTAATCCAAGTGGACAATTAAATTCAGTAAAGAGTGGAGATACATATCTTATACAACCAAATCAAAATTTAAGTGGTTCAAGTTACGCGATGACTGCATCCATAAAAGATACACACGGATTCAGAACAGGAACTACAACACACGATATAACAATCGCATCTGCTCCATTGGGAACATTAACAACCAATGGAACATTTTACTTAATAGAAAGTGCAGTTAGTGGAGCACTCATTAGAACAAACTCAAATGGGTTTAGTGGAACACAAGGTGATTTAGGAGTAACCTACTCACCACAATACAATAGTGCAGCAGTTCAGTCATTTTCTATATTTGAAAGTAACAATACTACTGCTCATCAATTCCTAACTGCTTCATCAGCAGGAGCTTTGAGTATTAAGTCTAATATTAGTCAATCTGCATTTACAAGTGGAACATCATTGACAGGTTCTGCAGTATTCTCAGACCAGTTTGGAAATACAGGTAGTGGAAGTATTACGATTAATATTAGAACAAATAATGCACCATCTGTAACACTAACACCAAGTTCACAAACTTTATCTACTGAACAAGTTACAAGTGGTTCATTTATATGTAGTGCAAGTTTTAGTGATACTGAAAGTGATTCAATAAACTATAATAGTTTCACATTTACAGGAACACACGCAAGTTTATTTTCATCCGAGAGAGTTGGTAACGCAGTATTGGTAACTGCAAATACAGATATTTCAGCAAGTAAATCAAACTATACATTTACTGCTAACATTAAAGACGAACACGGATTCAATACAGGACAGGCAACTCATACATTAACTGTGACACCTATGGTTTATTTTTATAAACAAACACAAGGTGTACAAACAATGAGTTCTGCAAATGCAATTGCTGTATTGGGAGATGCTGGTGGTGATGATATAGGAGTAACTACTAACTCACCGATAGATAATTTTAAGAGTGGTTCAATTGGTAGTGGTTCATTTGCAACAAGTGGTGGACAGACGACATTAGTTGCATCACAGAGTGCAGCTGATTTGGGTGGAAGTACACTTAGAAACTTTGGAAGTATAAATTTAAGTGGTAATGGTGGAAATGGACATAGTTGGATGATATTATTCCCAAGTTCATCTGCCATCGGTGGTAAACCAAATTCAATGGCAACATCATTGGGTGGAAGTACCGCAGACGAATATGTAATTTATAATGATAATTCAATTGCAGATGCTGTCGAAACTGCAGGAATACATTATTTTAGTGTTAATAGTCCGATAAGGGGTGTATCACGATTCGGTATGTTACACGGAGTTGGTGCAAATACAGAGACAAACCAATTCTATCATTTAGTACCATCGAGTGGTTCAGCACCATCAAGTGAATTGTAGGAGAAAGTAAATGGCTTTAAATTTTGGACAATCGTTAGGAGTAAGTGGAAATATCAAATTAACCGATGTTGAGTTGGTTAAAGGTGGATATCGTACATTACAAAACTCGGCCGATACAGGAAGTATACCTATTGGTAGATTGGAAGATGGACAGGTATTTTATATAGAAAATGATAATAAACTATTAAAGGTGAGTGAGTCACTTGCTGATAATGAGAACACCTTTGTTAATAGTTATACATTTTTAGATTTCTCTTGGCCATCAACAGCTGGTGAGGGTGGTGATTTACTACCAACAACAGACGATACATTTGATATAGGAACGGCAGCAAAATCGTGGCAAGATTTACATATTGATGGACAGCTCAATATGGGTACAGGAATAGATTTTAATAGAATAGGTAGTGCAAAATTAAGTGTAACTGGTAGTTCATTTGATTTTAAATCTACAGATAGTAGTGACTTGTTTACTATTAGAAATAGTAGTGATCAAGTTTCAATTCAATTTGATGATAAGGTATTAGTGATGGGTTCTGTAACAGGTGCACCACCAACACCAGTGGCAGGTGGATTGTATTATAGTGGTTCAGACGATTGGTTTTTAGGATATGAAAACTAAAAAAGTTAATATTTATCATTAGGAAAAACATACTCTTTTTGAGTAAAATAGGAGACAAAAATGGCAAGTTGGAAAAAAGTAGTCGTATCAGGTTCAAGTCCAGAGTTTGCAAATATTACTGGTTCAGGTGATATGAAACTCGCTGGAGACTTAATAGTATCTGGTGGCGATATAACTTTAGGAAGTACAAGTATCTTTTCTGGCGGGGATACTACATCATTAAATAATATAGACGCTCTTGATGCGACAACGGAAGCTACCGTAGAAGCAGCGATAGATACTTTAAGTAATCTAACGACTACTGGTACTCTAAATTCAGGAGCCATTTCAAGTGGATTCGGAGCTATTGACATAGGGACAAGTACCCTAAACGCCGGCAATACAACCGTAGACACATTGGTTAACGATTCAAGTGTAGCAAATAGTAGAATCACAGGTTCTTTTACAGGTTCATTTGTAGGAGACGGAACAGGACTAACAGGAACTGGATTAGATATTGATTCATTGGGTGCTGGAACTACATTAGCACAAACAGATGATCACTTTGTCTATTCAGATAACGGAACTGAAAAGAAGATTACATTTTCTGATTTAGAAGATGCAGTATTCGGAAATGTTAGTGGTGATGCAACGATAGCAGCAGGTGGTGCATTGACAATTGCAGCAACATCAGTTGAGAATGGTATGTTAGCTGGTTCAATTGCAAATGCAAAACTAGCAAACTCTACAATTAGTGGAGTTGCACTCGGTAGTAATTTGAATGATTTGACTGTGGATGATACTACTATTCAGTTAAATAGTGGAACAACATTTAACGCAAGTGCAGCAAGAACGATATCTGCTAAGACAGCAGCTATTGCAGATGGTGGAACAGCACTTGCAACTGCAGACCAGATTCATACATTCTATACCGCAGGTGGTAGTAATTTAGCAACCGCACTTAATACAGACTTAGGTGGAGACTTCACGATTGGTAGTCAATCTGATGATACTGCAACCTTTAGTGGTGGAGTAGTTGTGACAGGAAACTTGGATGTTAACGGAACATTGACAACAATCAATTCTACAAACTTGGCAGTTACTGATAAATTTATCATAGCAGCTAGTGGTTCATCAAGTGGTGATGGTGGTTTAATTATCGAAACAAATGGTGCTGGTAGTGGTACTGCATTTGGATACGATGATTCAGCTAAGAGATGGGGACTAACAAAAGAAGATGATACAGCACAAAATGCTACATCAATCTCACCAAGACAATTCGTTGTTTCGGTTAGTGGTTCAGCAGCTTCACCAAGTGGAAATCCAAGTGACTTTGGTACAGGAACTGCAGACAGAATTGGTATGATGCATGTCAATACTTCTAACGGAGAGATTTGGATTTATAGTTAATAATTAAACGAGGTTACAAATGGCAGTAAATGCAAAAAAACACAGAAATGTGATTGATGAAGTGGCAAGATTAAGTAAGATTGAGATAGAGTTCTTGTTTGAATTAATTAAGAACTCTATGATACCAGGTAGAAATATTAATATTGCTTTTGATATCATCAATAAATTAAAACATCAACACCAAATAGCAAGTGTTGATCCAAAGGATTTAAAACTTTCAAAAGAGAAAGTGATAAAACCAGTTAGTAAGGAAGAAAAAGCTCGTGAACTTCTAAAAGAAGAAAACGGAGAACTTTTCATAAAAGAATAACTTTATTGGCCTTGATGTGGCAATCAAGGAAGTGGGCCGAAAGGTAACCAACCATAAGGAGATAGAATAGATGCCAAGTTGGAAAAAAGTCATAGTTAGTGGCAGTGAAGCCGCAATACCAAGTGTATCGACAGCAGCAGATTTCACAATTGATGCTGGTGGAGACATCGTTCTTGATGCAGATGGAACTGATATTCTATTAAAAGATGCTGGTACAGCATTTGGTAGGTTCAAAAGAGACTCATCAGATTTTATTATCAAATCAGAAGCAAACAATAATGATATAGTATTTAGAGGACAAGATGGTGGTTCAACCATAACCGCACTTACATTGGATATGTCCGATGCTGGTAAAGCTAAATTTACAGGTGGAGTAAGTGGTTCATTCGAGGGTGATGGTAGTGGATTAACTGGTGTAGGTAGTTCAATCACAATAAAGGATGAGGGAAGTAATCTTACAACAGCAGCAACAAGTATAAATTTTGTGGGAAGTGGAGTAACTGCAACCACGAGTGGTAATAATGTAACTGCAACTATTGTAGGTGCAGATTTAGATACATTTTTTGAGGAAGATGGTGATGGTAATTTAATGCCGTCTACAACCAATGCAGGTGTAAGTGTTTTCTATGAATTAGATGGAAATAATGATATAATGCCTCGAAACTAATATTTATAACAAATAGGAAAAAAGAATTATGGCAACAAAAAATATAGTACCAAGAACGGGAAGTCAAGGACAACTCGGAACAGAATCAAAACCGTGGAAAGCAATCCACGCTGATACTGGAAGTTTATCTTTAGTTAGTGGTTCAGTCGTACCACACTCAGATGATACTTATGATTTAGGTTCAAGTACAAAAGAGTGGAAAGATTTACATATCGATGGAACTGCAAACATTGATAGTTTGGCAATGGGTACAACGGTTACTTCTATTTTAGACGAAGATGATTTAAGTTCAAATAGTGCAACTGGACTTGCAACACAACAAAGTATTAAGGCATATGTAGACACACAATTGACTGCAGAAGATTTGGATGTAAGTTCCGATAGTGGTACAATTGCAATAGATTTAGATAGTGAGACTTTTACTATCGCAGGTGGTGAGGGTATTGATACATCAGCCACTTCAAACACACTTACTGTAGCTGGTGAGGATGCAACTACAGCAAATAAAGGTATTGCATCATTTAGTTCAGATAACTTCTCTGTTTCAAGTGGAGCAGTTACAATAAAAGATAGTGGTGTATCGAATGATGAACTTGCAGGTTCTATTGCAAATGCAAAACTTGCAAATAGTGCAGTAACCGTTACCGCTGGAGATGGTTTAAGTGGTGGTGGTTCTGTTTCACTTGGTAGTTCAGTTTCTTTAGCAGTCGGAGTTGACGATAGTTCAATAGAAATTAATTCCGATACATTAAGAGTTAAGGCAAGTGGTATCACAAACGCTATGTTGGCAGGTTCAATTGCCGATTCAAATTTAAACACAATATCTACCGCTGGAAAAGTTGCTATATCCGCACTTGATATAGATGGTGGAACTGCAATTGGTGAAGCAGTTGTAGATGCAGATTTATTTATCGTAGATAACGGAGCAAATGGTACGAATAGAAAAGTAACTGCTTCGGTAATGAAAAATTATATGGCAAGTCAAGGTGGTGGTTTAACATCAGCTAATGTTCAGTTGGGTATTACTGGTGATAATGAAATTGATACATCCACTGGTAACCTTACAATAGATTCTGCTGGTGGAACAACAACATTGGATGATAATGTTGTTATTTCAGGTAACTTGACTGTATCTGGTACAGAAACAATTATTGATTCCACGACATTAAATGTTGCAGATAGAATTATAGAATTAAATGCAGGTGCTAACGATGGTGGATTATTTGTAAAAGAATCAAGTGGTGGTAATGCTACTGGTTCATTGTTATATGATGTTAGTGAAAACCGATGGGTTGCAGGTACGGTTGGTAGTACCGCAAACTTAGTAACTATCTCATCCACAGATACTTTAACCAATAAATCAATAAACGCAAGTAACAATACTTTAACAAACATACCAAATTCAGCACTTACAAATAGTGCTGTAACAATTACAGCAGGTGATGGTTTAAA
>VTLG01002485.1_pt1 | contig 29092 bp, 44 predicted proteins | sample 4694571 | NCBI WGS metagenome assembly VTLG01 (sample SAMN12604809, study PRJNA352737) | marine metagenome | biome: ENVO:00000447; feature: ENVO:00000209|ENVO:00000569|ENVO:01000036; material: ENVO:00002151; isolation source: viral sequences binned using virsorter ...
CCTCCTCCTCCACTAGGTCCGCTTGCGTTAGCACTTTTAATAGCTTGTATATTTTTCATACCACCAACAATCGCTGCGGCTGCTGCTACTGCTCCGAGTGCAGGTCCCACAACAGGAATACCCGCCATAGATTTATATGCTCCTTGTGCTGAAGCAAATGTATCTATCGTAGCTTGTGTAATTGCCATTGCTTTACCTGCTGCTGTTTCTTCACCTAATATAGTTGCCATATTACCTGCGGTGCTTGAAGCGATTCCTAATTGTTGTTTCTGTGACATTTCAGAGAACTTTACTTGTTTCTTAGAGTTTGCTTCTATAATGTCTGTTTTTTCTTTCTCATATTGTGCCGTAATTGCTGCAGTATCCATACCTGCTAATTCAGCTAATCTTACTTTTTCTTCATAAGCTATTCTGAGCTCTTCTAATTCTCTTTGAGTACCTGCCATTCCTTCAATTATAGTTTGTTGCTGAGCTGCTCTTAATTCATTTTCTAAAGCTACCGCATTAGTCTTTTGTTCTGACATTTGACCATTTATTTCCTCTTCTAGTTGCAGCATTTCAACCTCCTTTTGTTTTATGGCTAATTTGTTTTCATCATTTGAGTTAGTTTCATAAGCTAATTGTAAAGCGTTCATTTCTGTTTGTAATGCAGCTCTTTGTAAGTTTTGTTGTTTTTCTAAGACTCCATTTAATTTGTCGTTAGCTTCCATCCTTTCAGCAAAAGTTAAATTTACATTATCTCTAATTTGCCTTAAATCTTCTGCTTCTTTTTTGTATTGAGCATTTAATGCTGCATTTTTAACAGCAGCAAATTCTGCATCTTTGTTAGCTTGTACTTGGGCTTTCGATAAATCGATTACTTTTTCAGTATATGAAGTAACTGAATCAACAGCTTTGTCAAAACTACCATCTACACCTGTAAAAACATCTACAGCTTCTTTACCTGCTCCTTTGACATCTTCAAACGCACCTTTGAAATCACCTCCGAAAACTTTACTTATAGCACCACCCATTTTATTTACAACATCACCAACTTGATTGAATCTTTTTATAAAACCTTCTTCAATAGCTGTACTAAATTCTTTTATTGCCTGTACAGGGTCTTCAAAAATAGCTTTGAATGCGTCTTGTATCGGTCCTATACTACTGTCAATTAATTTGACAAAATCATTGAACACTATATTAATACCGCTCATGGCTGTTTTAAAAGCATCCATTACCTTTTGATTTTGACTGAACACTTCAAATAACTTAGCAAATGCCGCAACAACTAATCCGATACCTGCAGCTTTTAATGCTGTACCAACTCCTTTAATAGCAGTACCCATACCTCTAAAACCACCTGTTGCTTTTTTTGTGCTTTTATCTAGCTTCTCAGTGTTGTCTGCAGCTTGTTCTAGCCCTTTATTTACATCACCTATATTTGAATCTATCTGTGCTTCTAATACTGTTTTGCTCATATCTTATTTTTTATAAACTTACGCTTGTTTGTATCATTGTTATTGTTACTGTGATATTCCATTCTATTGTCATATCATTATTCCCTCTGCATTGAAAAGCTAATGTATTACCACTACCAACTCCTGCGTTTACTCTCCAATTCGTTACTGTTCCTGATGTTTTTATTGTATCTCTTTCTCTTGATATTGTGCAAGTTCCTGATTTATTTATTATTACACCTCTTTCTACTGCTGAATAAAAATCTCCTACCGCACCTGATGCTGCTGTTCCTCCTGTCCTTACTGCTATTGTATCTGCATGAAAATAACAAATAGAATTATCAGGCATTACAAATCTAGTTCCTACAATATTATTTATACCTGAAGATACAGTACCCCCTGCTGTTGCTGAAGGGTCTGTTCCTGTACTTTGACATCCATAAGATAAAATTATTGTTTGTCTTTCCCCTAAGTTATCATCAGGCTGGTTTGCTCCTATTGTTATAGAATTTGATGTTGTTACGTTAGCTTTAGTTCCTAAAGTAATACCACCTCTTAAGCTAGTTTCTACATTATTGTTATCCCCTAATATTGCACTGTTTTGACATGAACTAGACATTACATTATTTTGCCCTACCACGATATTATTTCTACTTTGTCTACCTGTAGCATTAAGCTGACCTAATATATGGGTGTTAGTTGTGCCTTCACCTGTTGAATTATGCTCTCCTCTTACCGTGTTGGTTGCATTATTTACTGACGTAGCTAATCTAGGTGTTTCTATATAAGCTGAACAAACTCCTGACTGTTTATTAAAAGTATACCCATACGCTTCGCATTGTTGTTGATTAGGTACAATTTCATCTGTACCATTTGTAAATATTACTTTACCAGCTTCTATTCTAGATGGTTTAAGAGTGAATCCTTCTAAAAAAGGTACTGTTGTTGGTATTTTAACTCTCGACATAATATTATGGTATTAATATAAATTCTACTGTTGATAAATCTCCTGGCTTGTAGTCTATTTTATTTACTCTGAACGCTCTATTTTTAATATATATTTGATTTGTAAACTGAAACATTTCAATATCTGCAGCATTCAGATTTACTTTTAACGTCATTTCTCTTGTATCTGGGTGGTGTAGTTCTCTTAAATATCTAGACCAATACATATTATATAAATTATCAGTTACAGCATCTGCAATACTAGTGTCTACCACTAACTGACATTCTCCAAAATTTATATCTCTAGTATCATTGTTTGCAAAATCAATCGGTAATTCTGATAAATGACTGAACCTTAAATACGCATCAGCATTTGAACTTGTTACGCCGTTTTGTGAAGGTATATAATATGTAACACTATCAATAGATAAATCATAATAACCACTATTGTAACAGATTCTAGGTGCATTATCGAACCCTTCACTTTGCCCGTCTTCATAAGCATAAATAGAAGGAACTACGAAATTAGTAAATTCTTGCACGTTCATTAGAGGTTTCATTATTGTAGCTGCGAAAGGTGCTGCAGTAATAACATTTTCACCTTCTAACAAACTCATTTCACCATATCCTGATGTATATTTTTTACTTCCGTATAAATGACCCTGAACGTCTCTTTTATAAACATTGAACATATAGTCATCATCATCTTCTTCATATTTTAATATAGTTGTGTCTTTTACTTCTAGAGGTGTTAATTTTATTTGTGTAATATCTATTTTGTCTGTCCAATCTTGTTGTATATCTCTATCTTTTAATCTTTTACCTGCGCCGCCTTCAGGGTATAACTCATTGTAAGTTTTAAATTCAATGATATTACTGTTCGCTTCGTTAGGGATAGCTAATAAATTATACATATTCATCAATCCTTTTATAAAATCCCATTGATTTGTTTCTCCTCTTGCCCCGCTTAATAAAGTATCATCAACTATATCATTAATCATTGTAGTAACATAAATTCTTGCAAATTTATATTTCGTCGTTCCTGAACCAGGAGTAGTTAATCTCTTTGCTTTACAATAAAACTTATCTCCCGCACCTACTGTTATACCTGCATTTGTAGTGTTAAACCCACCCGTATAAAATACTGTTGGCTGTGCTGATGAAACAAAACTTGCACTAGGATGAGATATTGCAACAGGAGAACCCCCACTTGGTTCGTGATACCATTGATATTGTACTTGAACGTCAGAATAAGCCCATGTAGTTCCTGTAAAATACGGAGCCCATACTTGAAAATTCCAAGAAAATCCATAATACTGACCATCATAAGTAGCAACAAATTCTGAACCTACTTCTCCTATACTTGTGCCATTCCAACTTGCTGTTTCTTGATGACCTACAATAGATGGAAATGTATTCATTTTTGTTGCACATCCTGAACTCTCTTCATTAGGAGGTGTTACTTGAAAAGAAGTGTCTAATAAAGCATCATTATGACCAAGCCTACATGCCCAATCATTACGGTTTTTACCGCTTTCATTAAATGTAGGTATATCAACGTCTTTACCCCAATTGAAATCCATATATAAATTAGCGAAATCTGCACTTTCCCAAATTGCACAACTATACTCATAATCAGGTATTGCTTGAAATATCCTATCAATTAAATATTTGATGCTAATCCATGGTCTGAATGCATCTTGCAAAACGTTCAATCTAGGCATATCAGGGTTTGGTCCTGATGTTGTAGTTGAGGGTTCTATTAAAAATTGATGATTCCAATCTACAAAAGGATATTTTACTGTCTGATAATCTGTTCTAAAACCTGAAGTGCCTGTATTTTTCCAAGCAATTGGATTACCTGAACCAGGTCCTGTTGCATCATTATTCCAACTGTTTTGTATTTGAGTTCTGTTGTAATCATGCCCTAACTCCGTAAGGTCTAAATCTGCGAATGTACGTCCTTTTAATATGTCAGCTAATGCTATAGGATTACTATACATATTAACATTATAGCTTATTTCACCTTCTTTGTCTTGTACGTCAATTACTCTCAAATACCCTTCAAATATTAAAAATCCATTTTCTTTTAAAACTGCTTTTGTTTTTTTGTGAGGATTGAATGTTATTGTGTTGCTTGTTACTCTTGTTATTTCATAAAGGTTATCGAATATTCTATTATTTCTAGTAGTTCCTGGAAGTTTGAACGCCTTAGAGTAGGACTGTGTTTTCTCGGCTGCATTTTTAAAATTATCTACACTTAATGTCAATGGTATGCTTTCATCTTCATAGAGGTCTACAATTACTTGACCGCTTTCTAATTCATTAATACTACCTGTTACATAATCTGTTGTCAAATTAACAAACATATCATCAATTAAAAGTGTACTACTTCCTCCTGTAGCTCCGTAAATAGCCACAATAACGTCAGCACCTCCAGAAGGGGCATCGAAAGTCATAGTTACTGTATGGTAGTTATTACCACTTAGTATATGCGAAGTAGTTATGGGAGTAATAGGAGCTGAGGTTGATGCATTATATGCTATTGTTTGTAAAATAAATTGGTCAGCACCATCTACATATATATCAGGCATAGACAAAGTATAGTTAGCCCCTGCTGATAATATTGATACTCTTTGCATGACTCCTGCATATTCAACTGCAGGGGGTTTTATTCTTAAATAATCGGTGGGTAATCCTGTGTCTTTTTGAACAGTAGTAGATGATTGCCCGAACACATACCATTGACCAACTAATATATTACTACTACCTGCACTAAAATGGTCAATAGCATATTGAGCAGCATACATAAAAGGTAATAAAACACTACCCCCCATATTAAATTGTGTAGTTACTGCGGTAGGAATAGTATCCCAATTTATACAATCATTTAATAGATTGTTTGGTTGTACAGTAAAGCTGCTAAATGTACCATCAAAACTTTGGGGATATAAAGATAATTGTACTGACATATTATACAGATTGCGTTTTAAGTTCTTTTGTTTTTTCTACTTCAAATGTGTATTGTATTAACTTATCATTTGCTACTGTTTTAACTCTATGAGAGTTGGTGGTTAATCTAACAGGAATTACGCTATTATTAAATCCTGCGTCCAAATCTAAAGAACCTATTGAGTCGTCTAAAGGATTTACTATATATATTTCAGGGCTTGTAACCAATTCTTCTAGCCATGTTGAGTTCTGTTCATTAATATAATCCGTATTCATTTTTATAACTTCTGTAGCGTTTACTTTCAATGTTTTTTTACCACCTTTATAAGCTGACATAGAATAAGTTCTTTGGTTCCATTGTCCTGATAATGGTCTATATGTAGTTCCTTTTGTCTTTATAGTTCTTGTAGATTTGAGCCTAAAGGTATAGTAATCCCACGCCCCATATTGATTTAACCAAGCCAATCTAATTGGTTCATACCCTCTAATATTTTGCGGGTACTTTGTGCTTGGAGTTCCATTAGGGCAATTTATATAGTAGGTATATGTTTGTGATAAATTTGTGCCATCATTTGCTTCTACCCTTAAATTGTAAAAGTCTAATTGATTTAAATTTGTTAAAAAGGCAGGCCAAACTTTTATTAAATTAGCAGGACCGCAAGCAAAAAATGTAATTTTGTTGAATGCTTTGTTTTGGTCAACAGGAGAGAAAGCTCCGTTGTCAGCATCAATTACTAAATTATAATCAGTAAGACTACTACCGTCATACTTGTATCCTTTGAATTTTATCTTATAAGGACCATCAGGGTCATTACCAAATATGTCGGCAATATTTAACATAGCCATAGTACCATAATCTACTTTATTTACATATTGTGTTGTAGGGGCATTAGTTAATAATCTTTTATCAGAGCCATTTAACTTAAATTGTCCAATAGGGTATCCTAAGTTTTGATTCAACGGACCTCCGATACCTAAATACGGGGTAGTAGTTCCCGAACCATAAGCACCTACAGTTATATTTTCATCGTGCTTTACATAACCATTAAACACTGTAATTGTATCTGTATTAATAGCTGTATTTGTGCTTATTATTTGATTTGTAGTTTCGTCTAACCATTCAGTTCTAAATTGTATTCTAAAAAATGCAACAGAATTTCTTGCTCTAGAAAATCTATCCATAACATGTATTGGTATTCTATGACTTGGAAAATCTATAGCATTTACATCATAATAAAATTGAGCAGGGAATCTAGCCATATTATCACTATTCAAAAAAGAAGAAAAAACAGGAGACATATCAAATATACCTGAGCCTTCATTATTTGGGGTAGTTTTGAATGTTCCTATCAAATCAGTTGCTACTCCTGTTTGAGGTGTGTCTGAATTTGAATAAAAAACTTTAGCTACGTATTTAACTTTTATTTCATTTGCAACAATATCCTGATTCTCTACTGTAAATATCAAAGGTTGGTGTACAGGCGTGTAACAATTACCGTCTGAATCGGGTCTTGGTCTTTGTAATATATCTGTTTGTTGATATGACATTTTTTTATTTTTTTATTGTTCTTCTGTCCACCCTGCCTGAGTGAACCCATCTAATATTTCTTGTTTTATAGCGTCAAGCATTCCTGAACCTTCTATTGATTGTAGTGCCATTGATAATGGCTTCTGAAAAAAGCTGATTCCGTGAATACCTCTTATCCATATATTTCTTCTAATAACATAGTTCAAACCTTTTGGCGACATAAATTGCCCCCCTTCACTTCTTGGCTGTAATCCTTTTTTTCTAGTCCAAGATGCAATACCTTTTGTTAATCCTCCTTTCTTTCCTGTTCCTCTTCCAAACTTATACGGGCTGTCTTGTCGTTTTCCTTTGTAGTCTATATACCATCTACGACCTCCCCAATTTCCCTTATATTTTCCGTTCGGTATTTCTCCTCCTTTTCCTTTGACACCTTTGTCTACAAAAGTACCATAATCAGCCATCATGAATTGCACAACATATCCTGTATTAGTAGGTTTTACAATAGCTTTTATTGAGCCTTCTAATTTACCTCCACCTTTACCTGCTTTGCGTAAATTAGCTCTAGCTTGTTTTACTACATTACCACCAACTATATTTAGATAGTTCTCAATTGCACTCATTATGTAAGCCCTACGAATAGTTCAACTTGACAATCAGCTCCACCAGCTGGTCTAACTTGCAGAGAAGCTAAATCTGCTAATCCTGTAAAATTTGGGTTTGTGTCTGCTTCTGCTACCAAAACATCTTCACCGTTATATAACACGTGAGAACCTCCTGGTCTTACTTTTACAGTATAATTTGTTGCTGTACTTACTACTGCTAAATTTATAGCATCAGAAGCACTTAGATTTGTTACACGAACATATGCTGTATTTTCTACATCTATTGCTCCTGCTGATGTGTGAGGTGATGTTGCAAAAACCCCAATTGTTGTTGTGTTGGAATGCGCACAAGTTAATATTCTCTCTAATACATCAACTATACCTGTTGTAAGCATAGTATTAGAAGAACCCCGTGTTGCCCCGTTTAATATTACTGATTCTGTAATCGTTGTTGTTAAATCTGCCATTTTTATTTATTTTTTATTAATGTCAATATTGTGTTTATTTTTTCTTTTATCTCTTCCATATTTTTAGCATTCTTTTCGTGATGCTTTGAGAATGTGTCTTTGACCTCTCTTATACTAAAAAAGAAGAAATTATATAAAGCATAGAAACACCCTAAAAGCAATACAACGCTTAAACCATAGCTTTCTATTAATTTTAAAGTTTCTTGCATTATACTTATTTATTATCTATTTCTTTTAATTTACTTATTGCCCAATTTATACCTGATGAACCACCCCATGCATCCCACATTAAACCGCCACACCCTTCTGAATATGGTACATCTTTATGTTGTTGATGTCTTTTAAATGATGCCATCCTTGCTATAGTATCACGGCTAATAGGTTTTTTATTTGCTAATTGTGAAGAGCGTGTCCATCCCACCTTAGTACCACAATCACTTCCATTTTCTTCCTTCCACTTTCTAGCACGTTTAGCATTATTAGTTGCAGCTTGTGGATAGTCAGTATAGCTTTCAAGACTAATACTAATAGCTTCTAATTTTTCTAACACATCTTCGTAGTTCATAATTTTATTCTTATTGTAGGTGGTATTATTTGTATTTCTACCTTACCTAATTTTATCTTGTTTATTTTTTTTAAATATTCTATCATCTTAATACCCTGAACCTCTAGTTTGTGCTATTGGTACGCCGCAAGAATTAAAGTCATTTTCTACTAATACACCAATATTAAATACCCAACCTACACAAAGATTATCAAACCTTTCAGAAAATGGTTCAATAGTAAATTGCCCTTCAGTAAAATATAGAGGTAGATTTATATCATTACCAACATTTGAAGAACCTGAGTTTTCAAATAAAGATTGATTTATAGAATGTCTCAACATACTAATAAAATCGGTTGCAATTTGTAATGTGTCGCTATATACAGTCTGTTCATTACTTAATGTCTTGTAGAGTTTATTAAATGTAGTTCCTGTAATAGCAGCAGGATACCCAGCGTATTTTCTGTTCTCTGTCCAATTACTTTCTTGTGTAACCATTGACATAATAAATATTTGAAAGTTATATGTCAATTGACTATCTCCTGTTTCTACGCTTGTAGGATTTATATGTAATAATGGAAATTTTGTATCTTTTTCTAAGTCAATTTCATATATATCCCCTACAGAAGTGGTTTGTATTGCGTAATGTTTTTCTGCCATCAAAAGCAAAGTGTTTACTACGTTATTATATGTCTTATTGGTTACGCTCATGTCGTCTTATTTTATTTTGTAAATTTAATTCTGTTTCATAACTCAACCAAGTTAAGCATTCATTCAATCCTAAATTAGTAATACTATCCAATTTACTTATATCTTGATTACACAATCGGTGCATCACACCGAACCAACCCCATTTTTCAGCGAAGTCGTTAGAAGCTACTGCATCGTCATTTGATTCATTCTCTTCATCAAAGACGAGGGCAAAACGATTAATAGTTCGTTTACGAAATTCCAAAAAAAAACCAGTGCTGCTTGCACTTGACTTGCTGACATTTTTCTCATCATTTCTGCCCGTATTTCCGTATCACCTTTATATGCTTCAATTGTATAAACTTTATTTTTTTTCTTTGTTACTCTTCTATACAATATTGCCATCACTTCTGGCAAATGTTTGTCTATTCCTAATTTTATGTATGTTTCCAAATCTGCAAACTCACCTAAAGTGATTCTGTCTAAACTTGGATGAAAACCATACTCCTTACCTTCTAATCTTATTATCTTTTTCAAAGCACCATCTTGCTTGTCTTGTAATTTTGTGATATGCTGCATTATAACAGCTACATCTACAATACTCAATTCTTTTACCAACTTTTTTGGTATATCAGAGAGCAATGATATACTATCCATAGCTTCCTGAGCATTAGTACCTTTTTGGAAATCAATTAATTTTATCCAAGTGTCTAAATTAACATCATCCCAGCTTTTTATTAAATCAAACTCTTTTACCTTTTTATCCTTCTTGATTTTGACTTTCATATATATTATAATAGAAAAAATTAATATTTAGTTTACTGTTTGACAAAAGTTGTTATATTTGCCACTCATTTCTCTATGTTTCCATTTCTGTTAGGGGGGTTGTCATTCTGACGCCCCCTTTCTTATTGCACAAAATACCTTCCGTAGTTACCGTCTATTTCATAATACATACGCATAGCTAACGCATCAGAATAATCAGGTGAACGTCCTAGTATGGCTTTTACTGTGTCTTTAGGTATTATTTGCAACTTGTTATCTTTGTCTGCGTCTTTTGTTCTAACTTGTTCAAGTTCTTCTATAATATTATTACGCACATTAACATCAGGACAATCTATACCAATTTGCCCTTTATTTATTAGGTCAGCTAATTTGTAGTAACATTGTGTTTTTAAGTTTTGGTAGTTTTCGTTCTTCAATGCCTTTGAGTTATTTACAAAACCTTTACATCTCAAAAAATCTTTAGCACCACCACCTACCCCGTCTTCATCAATTATTATATTGGTAAGATTAACTGCATATTCCTGTTGTAATACTCTGACTTGCTCTACAACATCATTTATAGCTGATTTAAGCAACGTTATAGTTTTTTTAAGGTATAACCCTTCCCAATACATTATAACTGTTTTATCGCTTCCAAAACGTGCTACATCACAAGATATGTATTTTTGTCCTGCTACGCCTTTTTGATTGAATAGGTTAATTATAGAATCGTAATTAATTAATGCGTCATCACTCGCATCGTATTCCCAATTACCGAATAGTAATCTTTGTTTGCTTAATTCGTCAAGCGTTTGTAGTTGTGTTTTATAATATTTAGAAATATACTCATTATCATCAACTAGACTTTGTATAAACTTCCTGTGCTTTTTTTGTTTACCATCTTTTGCAGGTCTGTAGTATTGTGTATATACCCAATTCTTAGCAGGGTTACACGTCATTAGCATTTTAGGTATTAAACTATACTCATCTAATTTATACCTCATTCTTGATGCTACAATGTTTTTTGCTTTCTCAGTTATTTGGTTTGCTTCATCTATAAATGCTCCTGTTATTTCTAATGAACCTAAGTTATCAAAGTTTCTATCTGAAGGGTATAAGAATAAATCTTTCAGCATTATCTCTGATTTATTAAAAAAGGTTATGATGTTTGAACCCCCATTGAAGTTGTAATGCTTTCCTGCTTTTATTCCCCAAGTTTCACAGACTTCAAAAAATGTATTTAGTGTTGTTTTCTTTAGTGAATCAAGTTTACTCCTACCCATTAAGAATCTTGTCTTAGGGTATTTTAAGCACATCAGTATTAACCACGAACAACCTACCCAAGACTTACCACCTCCTGCTGCTCCTCCGAATAATACTTCTGTAGTTTCTTTGTCAAAGAGATATTCAATGGCTTGTTCTTGCGTGTGTGTAAATACTGCATTAATGTTCAACTCCTTTGATGTTTACGTTAATTTTAATCGGCTCATCGCCTGAGCTTAAATCTAACTCGCTTCGTTCTATATATCCTCGCTTCTTGCCTTTTGTTTTCAAATAGAAGATTGTAGCTGAAGTGTTACCGTCTTTCATTTGTGAATGTAATTGGCTTTCAGCAAAGTCTAATGCAATATTCTCTATTTCCTTAACTGACTTCGCAAACTCTTCATCTTCTTTTAACCATTTGTAATATGTGCTTCGTGGTGTGTCGCTTTGTTTACAGGCTACTGTTACTACTCCTAAGCTATTCTCTAATGCTTTGAGCATTGCTTCCTTTTTTATGTGTCTACTTTTGTCCATACTATATTCCTTTAAATGCTTTGAGAGGATAGAATATCAAACTGTTTCTATACCCATCTTCGCTGATTTGTTTTATCGGTGTTACTCCGTGTACGTTCTTCCAAGCAGGATATACTAACATTGAATTATCAGCTTGTTCAAAGGTTGCATCGTAGTCAGGCACATTTAAACAACCACCATTCGCATTGTTTCTTTTTGTAAGTATTGTGTTTACTGTTCCTACTATGTTTCCTGTATCTCTGTGAAATGGTGCTGATATGTTAAAATTAGATATACTACTTGTATACATATTACCAAATCGCCATTCTTTTTTTATATCTTCAAATAATTCAACTTGCCTTTTATATATTTCAGGTGTTAATTTCTTGATGATTTGTTCTGCTTCTAAACAACAACCCCACATTGCTTTGATGAATGTTTGTGCTTTCTTATCTCTGTGTACTGCTGATATTGTAGGGTATGGTCTACGCATATGTGGTTTTGGTGCTACGCTTCCTAATATTGCACTCATCTGTATTGTGCCTTCTTTTTTTGCTTGTTTACGTGTCATACCTTCTGTATATACTTTACTGAACACATCACTACGTTCTAATAAAGACTTCGGCACATTATCACTTCTAAACTCTTTGTCTGCTACTGCTAATAGTTTGCTCATACGTTCACTATATTCAGCTACATCTTTTATGTAGAACCCTATTATTTCGCCATCAACTTCTAACAGACAGTTTTCAGTTACGTTGGGTTCTATATATTCACAACGATTACCTACTTTCCTAGTGTGTTCAATCTTTTGTAATTTTAGTGTTTTCATTTTTTTAATAATTTTTTGTAATCTATTTCTAGTTGATTTTCTCTACGACTGTGAGGTTTTACAATACCATAATGTTTCTGTAATATATATTGATTGCATTTAGATTCTCTCTCTGAAGTTCTATAATCATTTGCACCACCTTTGTTACCTCTATGAGGAAATGTCATTAGAAGAAGATTAAAACGCAAAACCCTGTTTCCTGCTTGAACTTGTCTTATGAACATATCGTAGTCTTCTTTTAAATCTGCTTTGTCATCAAATAACATTTTACCGTCTACTAATATACAATCATTTACAATTAATTTATTTTGTTGAACTTGCTTACCTGTATAATAAAACAAATTATCTGTTATTGCTGTTCCTGCGTAACTACCTTTTAACTTTTTAAAATTATCTACCATTATTTGTATAGCTTTCAAAAATGATATTTCTTTTTTTCTGTATGTTCCTTTATTACCAATTACTAAATTGACTTTTTTATAATCATCAGATATTTGTAAACATAATTTTCCTTGCGCATCTTTTATAGCTTTATTTCTAGCTACGCATATATTACCATCTACTTCTACAACTTTAGTTGCTCCTGCTTTTAAATATGTTTCAGATTCATTTACTCTTGTGTAATAAGTAAACTTCATACCTGTTTTTTCTTCAAGTGCTTTTACATTGTCAGGTCTGTTAGTAGATATACAACAACAATAAATATCTAGTTCTTTATGATACATTCTTGAATGCTTGTAATACTATTGCTCCTACATCATTACCTTCTTCTCTAGATTTTTTTATTAATTCACTAGCTTCATCATATATAAGTGTATCAAATTCTATACAGATTGCTCTTTTTACTCCTGCTGTTTTATCTTCTAATGTATCGCCTAAGTCAATATCATCTAATACAGAATAATCAACCGCTTCTTCAGGTTGCCAAACATCCATACCCCATTCTCCTAGTTTTACATTATCCCAATCATTACCTAAACTATCCCAATCCCATTCACCAAATCCGACATTATCTTTTACAATAAATTCTTTTTTTTGTTCATCAGTTAATCCTTCAGCAATCTTAATAGGCACTTCTTTGATTCCTGCTTGTATACATGCTTTGTAACGCATATTACCTCCTAGTATTGTCATTTCCTCATCAACAACAATAGGTCGTAAATCTAACATTTCAGGAAAATCTTTTATGCTTTGTACTAACTTCCTGAACTTAGGTTCTTTTATTATTCTAGGATTACTTTCGTTTGGTTTTAATTTGCTTATTTTAATTTTCATAATATATAATAGATTTATTTGTTTTTTATTTAGTCAAATGGTTCATTTATACCCCTTTCGCCAATTAATTTTTCTTTTGCTCCTTCCCATAACTTATCTCTATTCTTACTTAATGATGGTTCTGTGCGTCTTAGTGTTGGTATTCCGTCTACAGGTTTACTATCCATAAATTTACCGCAACTACATTCTGCTTCTTTGCACACCCATTTACCATCTCTATAAACAATAGTAGCTTTGCTTATTTCTTTTGATTCTTTACAGCATTCACAAGTGTATAAAGTCATTTTGCTAAACTACCTGATTTTGTTTTGTTTGCTTTATGCAATCTATCCAATTCAAAGTGTAAATGATTTATTGCTTTCCTTATATCTTGTTCAGCAGGATTACCTTCTTTTTTACCTGCTCGTAATAAATATGTAGTTGCTGTTCCTATATTGTAGGTTAGACCAAAATTACCTACTACATCTTTTGCCATATAGCCATTATTACCTTTATAATAATGCGGTATGTTATCGTTTGTCATTTTTAAATTTATTTAAGTTTTTGTAAAATTCTTTTTTTTCTTGTTGTTTTAATTTATAGTCTAAGATTAGAGCCATAACAAAACATGCTATTACTATAATTCCTATACTAAATAAGGCGTATTCCATGATAATTATTTTTTCAATATTACTTATATTTTTCATATATTTTTTTTAGAGCTGTATAAATACTTTGTAAACAACTAGGGCAATTGTTGTCTATATTGTGATTTGTATTATGTATGATGTTATATAATTCTACAGCTTTGTTTTTCGCTTGACGATTGTGAGCTCTACCTGTTTTTATGTCTGGCCAAACTTTTAATACTTCATCAATAATATGTTTTGGTATTTCTTTAGGCTCTTCTATTTCGGTTGTCTTCTCCCATTTCTTCGGTTTTGCAGCACATTCCATAGGAGCCAAACGAGCTTTCACAGACATAAAACATTTACAAATACCGCAATTACCTAATAAACTTAAATAATGTTCACAAGATTTGCAAATTGCAATTCTTTCTTTATATATATTATCAGGTACAAAAAATTTCATTTAGTCCACCTTCTTTTGTATTTATTATCTCCAGGAGCAGGGAACCCAAACATCATTACCCAAGTATTATTTTTTATAGGGTCATACATTTTTCTTTTACCTTTCTTCATTTACTTTTTCTTTTATTATATTTCTAATCTTGTCTATTGTGTTGAATAAACTGTTTCTACTTATCTTCGTTTTTTTAGCTAAAGAATCGAGTGTGTTACCTTCATAATAATAAAGTTCAAAAATTTTTCTTTCGTACCAAATACATTCATCTAGAACTTTGTCTATTTCTTCTAATTTATTCCATTGGTAATTCATTTCTTCATTCGGAATATTCTGTAAACGCTTATTAACATAACTATCAAACGGAAAACAATTATCGTCAGCAGTACGAGAGCTAATGTAAAAAGAGCCGTCAATATGTGAATAATATTTTTTATACTTGTAATAATAATTAGACCTCGGGCTTGTATATGCTCTTCTTAAAGCTACAGCTCCATAATTTAAAATTCCTTTTTTTCCGTCTTTTTTCCATATATTTTTTAATACATCTGGATTCATCTGTAAAAAATAAAGCATCAATTCCTGTACCAATTCATCAACTTCATTTTTGTCTTTTGTTAGTCCATAACACATTTGCCGAAACTTGTCTGATAATTTTGATATTTCAAAATAAATATCAGTCATCATTGTTTATTGGCTCTAACTTTTCTATTTTATTAACTAACTGCTCTAGCATTTCACCTAACACAACTCTATACGCTCTTACTTTTGCTGCGTTTCTTTTTGTTTCTACGCCTGCAAAAAAACCATTTGTCATTACCGATACATTGATTGGTATAATCATTAACCAAGACCAATAATTGTCTTCGCGATTTCCCTCCCCATAATTATTGTGATATTCTAATATGATTTGCAAAACTTCATTAAATGCTTCGTATTTAGTTTTATTACTAATATCTTGAACGAAGTCCTCACACATTGAGATATAAGTTTCTACAGCATGCTTATGTTCTTCATTTGCGTATATCGGAACTATCATACGCCAAAGTTATGAAAAAAGTTACTGTAATCCTTTCTCTTTTTTTAATTTATTAACAGTTGATTTGTAATAACTTATCTTTTCTTCGTAATCTACTCTAGTAAACTTGACTGTTTGACGTGCAAAAAAAAGCAGTTCATCTGCTGTTCCTTCACCATATTTTGCATTTAATTGTAATGAGAATTTATACTGTTCGCCCTGTTTAAACATATTACAGGATACACATTGGGCTTGACAATTTTGTTCATCAAATCTTGTTGAGAGGTGTGTTCGGCTTTGAAAGTGACCGCATTGCATTCCTTTGTTGTATGGCTTGACTGTTCCGCAGGTAAAGCATTGCACCATTCCGTATTCATTCGCTTCACGCAAACGTATATAAAGACTGAACCATTTATCTAGTTCTTTTTTTAGTTTACTTATATTTTTCATAATAAAAGGGGGAACATAATATCCACAAAGTATAACCGCTCATTGTTAAAAGTTTCAATTACAACCCCCTTTTTTTAATAATGTATCGATGTGCTTCGCCATCTTCCTCTTACTTGCTCTGGCTTTATATAAATATACTTAGCAATACTTACTGACCTGCCAAATCTAGTTTGTTTTTTTACAGGAATACTATCTATTTCATATCCATTTTTTCTGTGATTGAATATTATAGCTGACAATCTAGTTGCCCCGTATTCTTTTATAGCTTCATAACTCGTTATGTTACCATGTGTTTTTAAATGCCATAATATAGCATCTGATTGTGTTTTAACTTCGTTTGCATTAATTGTTATTTTTTTCATTTCTTTAAATTTAGTTAATGTTTAAGTTCTCTGATTATCCACATTACAATTGCGGTTATTATTACCCATCCTATCATTTTAATAATTTTTTTGATTCTTGATAATAAGGTACATTTTTTATCTTTAAAGTTTCTGTCTGATAAGTTGCATCGTCTATTGTTTTTTTATGGGCATATACCCATTTGTAAAAAGTTCTTATGTTCATATATGGTTCGTCTTTACCAAATCTTACACCAATATGAAAAGCATCTACTATTTGATTAAACGTCATTTTACCGAACCTTCTTTCTCTTATTAAATCTGTTGCAAATATTTTACTCAAACTTGCTAAAGTTTTTGCGTCTGTTTTGTGTCCTATTTCTACTGATGTTTTTGCTAATAGGTCTAATACTTTCTCAGTTAATTCTTTTATATCTTCTTGGTATAGTGGTTTCATAATAATTTTTTTGCTTCTTGCCAAGCATTTATTTGACTATCTAGCTTTGACATTGTTGGCTTTTTTTGTTTTCTTTTTTCCCAAGTTCTTATTGCAGCTTTCCAATCTTTCATTTTGTTTTTTCCAATTTTCCAATTTTTACTTTCATAAAAGTTTATAAAAGATTCTGCATCTATATTATTCTTACGCTCTGAACAATAATGTAACACTTCTTCCAAATTTGGCTTTTTAAAGTATTTATTTTTTATTATTATTGATTTATTCTTATTAATAGATGTATAATTTTTAACGGACAAGTTGTTTAAAATTTGAATAACTTGTTGTTCATTTATTTTAAAATACTGTTTCGCAGGTATACCTTTACGCTTAACTTGTATTAATCCTTTGTCCTTAAGAGTTTTAACACACTTTCTTTGATGATATGAGTTAAGTGTTGTATCTTCTTCTATATTCGCTTCAGTATTAAAAAACCATCCGTCTGTCATACCATTAGCAATAAAGTATTCTTCCTTTGAAATAAGGTCAGCAAGTAGGACTGCAGCTTTTAATCCTATTTCTCTTGCTAGACCTTTATTCAAAACCAAAAAAGCCGTACTACTTAATAGGTGTTTCATCTAATTAATAATTTGTAATTACAATCTGTAAGGGCTAAATTAATCATTTCTAACGTATTAGAAAAATCTGCATACGATACTTTTATATCTACACCCACTTTACCTGATTTAATCCTTATTGTAGTTTTAGGGTTTTCACTATGCCTTACACCATTAGCCCTCAAATGTTCTCTTAAATGATACATATCTTCAAAAGTTCTTTTTGAATTTTTAATCTGTGCATAAGAATTATATATCTTATTGAACAACTCTCTATATTCAGGAAAACTTCTGTAATTAGATTTGTGCATGTTGATATAATAATTAATACAGGTCCTATCTCTTTTTATACCCTCTGCTATTACGTTGTAATGGGTTTCATCTACCATATTAGCAACTACGCTTACAACCATTCTAGGCAATTGAAAGGCTCGTTTTCTTGAACGGGTAGCCAAAGAACCTTCAGGTAATTCAAGCATATTTGTTGTCAGTTGACAAAGAGTTTTAAAATATGATTCCTGTTGTACTCTAGAAAGGGAGGTCGTCTTCATCTTCTTGTGTGTTTTTATGTGCTCCAGCATTTTTATTTGCAAACCAATATCCATCTAAACTCGTGTAATATCTTCCATTGTATTCTCTTGAATATACATTACACATTATATCGATTGTATCTCCTTCGCTGAATTTATTTAATTGATTAATTTTATCTACGCCAAAAGCACTTATTACAACATCTTTGTTCCAATCTCTATCAACATTCTGTTCTATTATTACATTTTGCTTTTGCCATTCTTTTCCTGATTTACTAGTTCCTTGTTCTAGTTCTAAAATCTTTTTGATTGTTCCGTTAATTGTTAAACTCATTTTATTTATTATTTAGTTATTATATATTATTATATTCTCTCATTTTATCTGTTAAATCTTCTAATATTTCATTAACAGTAGTAATTTTAGTGTTACCATTTAACAAGTTATTTATTTCTTCTTCTTGTTTTTTAGTAAAGATATATTTTTTCATTCTGCTAATTACCAAGTCTTTATTTCCATCAGCAATAGAAGATTTCATAGCTTCAAATTGTTTCTTAGTTATTTTTGTAGGTTTTGATTCTTGCTGTTCAATAGCTGTTTTTACTTCATCTGAACTAGCAATAGAGGTTTCTATTCCAATACCTAAATTTCCCAAAGCTCTACCCCAAGCTGAGGTTTCGCAATTTTCTACAAATGAGGTTTTATTTATGTATGTACTACCGTGTATTTCATAAGCAATTCCTGTTGCTAGAACTCTACCTTGCTCATTTAAAACAGATGCTTTTATTACGCACCTTTTATCTGTTAGTTCTACAATTTCAGAGATTAAACTCCATTCCTTGTAATTCTTTCTAAAGTATATGATTCTCTCATTGACTTCTACATATTGTTTTCCGTGTATATTTACTGTTTTCATTTCTGTTTATGTTTAAAATTTTGTTAAAAATATAAAAATTAATTTACTTTATTAATGTTAATCCTAATTCTTTAGCTGCAGTAACTCTGTGCCTTTTATTTCAGCAACTTTAGTAACATAAGATATAACATAATTACCTTCTACTCTTAAATTTTGCTTGTATTTTTCAAATCTCATTTGTCTTGTATGTATTTAGTTAATTGTTCTTTAATATAATCTAATTGGTCTTTGTCTATCCAGCCTAAAAAATCATAGCTGTCAAACCAAACTGTAAAGTCTTTGCCATATTCATCTGTTCCTCTTAGGCATACTTCGTTTTCGTGTGCTTGGAATGTGTTTATATTATTCATTCTTTTTATTATTTCTTGCTTTTCTTCTCGTTCTTTACATTTATCAAACTCTTCAAGCATTTCTTTGTGATATTTCTTAGGTACTACACCTACTAATGATTTATGATATTGTTCTCTTGTTATTTCCATTATCTTGCGTTTAAAATTAAACATTCTTTTTTCTTATTATATAAATCAACCCATTCAGGTCTAGTATCAATAGTATAACTATCTCTACATTGCCATCCGTGGTTTCTTAGCATATATCTAAATTTATCTAATATCTCTTCTTTAGTACCCACAACAACAACACAACTACCTGACCTTTTATAATCCACACAATGAGTATCTGTATTATAGTCATAAACTGACACAGCATCATATGAGGGTTTCAATACCCAGTATTCGCTTAGTAATTCCATTGTGTAATATCTTTAAAGTTGTAGTATTCAGTTTTTATCTCAATAAATAAATCTCTTACCTGATTCCATGTAAGACAATCTAACCACGTAGAACGCTGCCTAGTAGTAGATAAATTATTAAGTAAAGCAAATAAATCACTTGTACATTTATTGAGCCATACTGGGTTTTCTGCCATTACATCACATATAGATATAATTGCTTCTTGTTTTCCTGTTGCTTCTAACATTGTGTAATTTGATTTCATTTCTGTAAATGTTTTATGGGGGCTGTTACGCCCCCTGATTAATTTATTTTATCTTTCAACTAAATTTGAGTGTTTGTACAAACCAACTTTCCTTTTCATTAACTGCAACATTGACCACATTGAATCATAAGAGGTTGATTTTTTAACTCTCTTGATATCTACATTAAAACCGTAAACATCATTAAGGATTTCAAATTCTTTGTAAAGATTTCTCCAATCTTCTTTGTTTGAGTAAATTGTATATTTTGCCATTTCTGTTTTTTTAAATTAATTTCGTTTTAATTATAGTTAATTAAAATAAAGTATTAAGATTAGCTTCGGTTTGTTAGCTTTTGCTTCTTAAGGTCTTACGACAATCATAAGTGCTTCACTAATCTTTAGAGTTCTTTTAAGGTTTGCTACTTTTCATTTTTAGCTTTAAAAAAAGTTGTTAGTTTTTTTTATTACAATTTAAACAAACAATACTTAACTGCTTCCTCGTTTACTTTATTTCAATGAACTAATTATGGAACAAATATACATACTTTTTTTATATTAACAAACTTTTTAACCTTTTTTTTAACAAAAAAGTGTATCTATATCTAGTAAATTAGTGTGAAAATTTTATAAAGGCATCAGAATATTTATGGGAGTTTTGCCATTATTGGTGACAATTCCTACCCCCACGGCTGGTCTTTTACCGTATTTTGCATACGCCATCGCGTAACTTTTGTGATTTATACCGCAACCAACTTGCATTCCAAATACTCTGAAACGCTTACCAACATAATGTTCGCAGTATGCTTGTGTGTGTAAATGTCCTTGTACAGTATTCATCATATCAGCACGACATTTGGTTCTCGCCGTACCTCCTTCTCCATGAATGTATTGTACGTTATCTTTCTCGTATCTTTCAACGAAGTTCCAGTCAGGTACTTCTAATACTTCTTTGTATGATTTAATCCATTTGCTAGGAATACTAGAGGTTTGTGCCTTCCTCATTATGATTCTGTCATGGTTACCGATTATAACAGTAGCCATCGGAAAAGCGTTACGCCAACGTGCTATACGCTTAACAGCTAATTCTAGCTCGTCTAAGCCACCCAATCCGTCAGCTGATGACTCATGGTAGCTTGAATAGTGATTGTCGATTATATCGCCTATAAAGACTACCTCTGTGCAATTATAGAGATAATATTGGTCTATACAGAACTCTAAGTATGAATCTAAGCAAAAAGGTTCATGAAGGTCACCGATGACTAGAACATTCCTAGTCTCGGATTCCCTCATTTTTTTAAGTGCCACTATTTCGTGTGGCTTCAATCTAAATCTATTACTTTGATTCTTTTCCAAAATCAGCAGCAGATTGTCCTAATAACATTGCTAGGCAAGAATACCATATTTTTGCTACAGCATCTTCGTCAGCTCCAATAGCACCTGCTATTAAAGGTATTACGATAGATGATATACCAAGCCATACTTTTTTAGATTTTAAAAGTTTCATTAAAATAAATTGTTTCATAATTATTTGTTTTTGATTATTAATTTTATATCCTCGCCACCCAAATTTAAGATTTCTTTGATTAACAAATCCATAGCTAATCTAGAGTTTTGAACAGCGTTATGTTTACTTCCTTGCCCTACTAGAATACAACCACTTGTATCTTTAGCTGTATTACCTCTGTGAAATAATATCCAATCTCTGTTAGGCACCTCTTTTACTAATAAATGTATATAATCTCTAGAAGCACTTTCTCTTGGTAGCCTTAATCTTACATCATATTCTCCGTCAGGAATACAAGATATATTTCTTTGGTTGTTTTTCCATGGGTTTTCTAGAGTGTCGCAAAACAATTCTCCATTAATAAACAGTCTACCTATTATAGATTCTTCTGTAAATGTATCTCTAATTAATAAAAGATTGATTTTTCTGTCCAAATTATAGGTACCAGACTTTGTAGATTTTAATTCCACGAGTTTCACAAGCAAATTCTTTACGAACCTTAGGAGCTTTTTCATTATTCTTAAAATATTTAGGATTCTTAGAGTTCAGTTTTCTTTTCTTAGGCATCTTTGTTAAATTTAAAAAACTTGTATATTGTAAAGGCAATAGCCAATATTAATGATACGAATGTTAGGATTTCATTACATTCTGTAATACTGAATCCTATCGCTGTGCTATTTGCTACGGCTACTTGTACTGTGTCCTTTACGTTGTTCATTGGTATTTTTTTTATCTAAATATGATTTCAATTTAGTAATATTAATTTGTTTTGGCTTGTAGTATTTTTTCATTATCTATAGTCAGAAGCATTTAAAAAGTCTCTCAATGTTAATCTATTACCTTTTTGCATAGGTCTTTCAAGATTCATTCCGTTGTAATATGCGTTAGGGTCAGGATTAACATCTGCACCACTATTAGTGTTATATTCAGGGAAACTGCTTATATTGTTTCTCACATACTCTATCATTCGTTCTGTATAGTATTCAGCAGTATTTCTAACCTCTTCTCTAAGATGCTGTGCTTCATCTGTTGAGAGAGATGTACCAGTTTCAGATGTCTTAGAGTATATATTACCATTCTCTATTTTGAATCTTAAAAAAGGGATAGCGTGGTAAAATGCCCAATTCGGAAGCATGTCTCCTACATAGTCATCAACTAAAGATTTGTATGCTTCATTACCCGCATTACCTAAAGTTCCTGCAACAATTAAATCTTTTAATTTCTGCGTAAGTTTTGTTCCTAATTTACTCTCAACATATAGCTTCTGTGCTTGTCTTACATACGGTAATAGTAAGTCTACATCTACATTAAGGTTGATTGCTGTGCTGTCTTTCAGCTTAGCTTCTGATATGAATAGTACGTATGCCATAATTATCTTGGTTCTAAAAATCCTTCATTTTTCATTGTCTTTGGTGCTTTTGCCACAAGCCCACTATTTCTTTTTATTGTAAACCCCTCACTTGCTGCTTTAGCGTCTCCAATAGCTTGGTTTTCTGAAATAAGTTGTCCTTTACTTATATCAGATTTTGCATTTCTAAGAGATGTACGATAGATTTGTCTCTTCCAATAATGAAAACAATTACCACCCCCTTTCCATAACCAGATTGAGTAAGTGTTTGCTCCTCTTGGTCCCCATCCTGGATTTACTGCTCTTTTTGTCATTTGTAAAATATCTTCTTTCCTATATATTTTTTTTGCCGACATCATTAAATTACAAAACTCTCTGCTGCTATCTCTTTGTGTTAATGAAGTGTCTTTAGTGTAAACATATCTAACTTTGTAATAATCATTATAAGAATCATTTACCCCGTCTTGTGTTGACCTTTGGTTAGGTCTTGCGGTTCCTGTAGATGCTAACTCTAATTTGTCTTTTACTAAATTATTGATTTCAGCTTCAAAGTCAAAATCTTCATGTTCATCATTTACATTTTCTTCATCTAATAATTCCCAATCTTCAGGAATATCCTCTCCAAATTCGTTAATAAAGTTATGCAGCTCGATGTATTTATCATCACTTAATTTACAATTACAATCTTTTTTAGCTTCTTTAATTTGGTCATGATTCTCGCAAGGCATATAATAATCCTTACCATCCATAGTGTGTATATGATGCCCTTTACAGCCCATTCTTTGTGCTTCAGTTTCAGCTTCTTCTACAGTATCATATAACGGCAATTCTTTACCGTCTGTAATCATGCTGCCCACTTTACTAAAATCTTCTCTTATTACTAAATCTAATGGCTCCAGACCTAATTCATCTCTTATCTCATCTTGCGTCATTACTCCTTTTAAATCTTCGCTTGTAAATTGTACTGTAATAGGTTTTAACTGAACGAAGTTAACAGGCATATCCATATTGTTTACCTGAAATATTTTTCTAAGTTCTTTTACAATATGGTCTTGAAATGGTTTTACTACAGTATTAAGATAGAAATTCGCTGCTGCATTTAGTTCATCTACATTAGAACCTAATCCTGTGTCGTTTTTAATTCCCATAAGCATCGGAGAAGTAACTCTGTGACCTGTCAATATATTCTGCACCAAAAGTTCTTGTAACGCTAAATATTGCTTATCAGAATCTGACATGCTGATTGGTACAATTTCAGGAGTTCTTGTTCTATCGTCAGAGAACGTCAATACAAATCGTCCTGCCGCTTTCTCTCCCGTGAATTTATCTGCCAAACTTCTTTCTATTTGATGTCTTTCTTCAGCAGTAGGAATACCATTAGCAAAGCTGATGAAGTAAGAACCTGCGAAACCATTAGCTATATTAGAGAGGTGGTATTCCGCAACCTTTTGGTCTACTAACGCCCAATTGTTAGCAGCTACGTAATCAGGAGTGTGATAGACATTCATATTCGGGCTATAAAGACCTGAATATAGTATTTGATTTGCTGATGTCCTGTCGTTTCTATTGAATGCTGGTACTCTGTATGGTTTGTTCATTCTCGTATTTCTCCAATCAGAAGAAACATAATACGCTTCTACTCTACCCATTTTATTTGGCTTCTCAGCCCTTATCTTCTCTACAGGTATATGATATATCTCTGCTATCTGAGTTCTGTCCTTAGACCACACGATATTCAGTGCAAACGCTCCTTGAAGTTTAAAATCAAATGATAGTTTCTTAATTACTTCATGTAGGCTTTCATTTGAGTTTGCTCTATTCATGAAATGCTGTAATTTAATTCTAGCATCTAAGTCTCTATCCTCTTCATCTTCTATTACTAAATTTTCTGCAGCAATCATTTCTGCTGTAGCATTGATAATAGCTGCCTGAGTAGAACTATTGTAATATAAATCTATTAAAAACTGTGGGTATAAGTTATTCCAATTTTCTGTTCCATAACTTATCCAATCCTTACCTCTCTCTTCTACTACGTGAGGAGCAGTTTCAGTTTCTAAATTTATGTTTAAAATGTTATCTTTCATATTTTATTTTATTGTCCGTAGTATATGTAATTTGTACCACTTGGTTCTTCGTGTTGTGTGTATTGTACTTGTGCTGTACCATCTTTATCTGTAACTTGCATAATTCCTTTTGTACATAGCCCCATTACCACTCCAGCTGTGTCTGCTGGTTCTAACACTTGCGTTTCTGTTGCAGGGGCTGTTGCAGGTAATAAACTAACAGTACCATTCCAAGCTACTTCGTAAACCTCGTAAACATAGGTTCCTGCTATTTTAAAACTTGTATCTCCATTATAAACACTATTAGAATCTAAAGTAGCTTCATAATCAAACTGAATAGAAGTATATCTGTCTGTAATTGTACCTTTATTATAAGCGTATTGAACTGATTTATCCATTTGGTTAATAAATTTGAATAAGTGTCTTATCTGGGTTTTCGGTACAAGTTTTCCTATTAGACTTACAGAAGCAGGAGGGGAATAAATATTGTATATTCTATTGTCTTCTGTAACTACTAATCCATCTGTAAAAAGAATATCGGTCTTAGTTTTAGCTTGTATCATATTATATAATAGAAAAAAGGTATATTTATTTGCTTAATAAAAAAAAAGAGTAGCCGAAGCTACCCTTTCTTATGATGAACGCTAGATAAAATCTATAAACTGTCGAGCAGTCCCACCCTCATCAAGCTATATAATAAAACTACAAACTGTTTTAAGATGTTACAACTGAATTTATATCAAAATCAGTATTGTCAAATGGTGTTGCGGTATAGTTTGCAACCACAGGGAATGGAAGTGGCTCTAAACCATCGAATGTAAGTGTGTATCCGTTACGGTCTCCGAAAGCGGCTCCCGTATCAATACTACCTGCATTTAATGACATCCCATTAGTTACTCCTAGTGCTATAATAACATTGTTCGTACTAGAAGAACTTACTCTTTGATTAAGCTCTGCGAATATCACAACTTTACTCATTCCTAATAATTTTATTTCGTTTTGGTCTTCCTTAGATATTTTGTTTAATACTATATTTACTGTTGGTGTATAAAAAATTGTACCATTCTCTGTTGAACCTGTTATTGTCTCAGATACTGAAGCTGCTCCTAACGGCATAGTATATCTATATAATTTTCCTGCTGCTCCTGCAACTCCCATCTCAATATCAGTAACTTCACCCGAAACTACCTTAATACCTGTTCCGTTAATTGGTGTGTCAAACGTATCATATACGCCAAAATACACGAACTTTACTCCACCTGCAATACGATTACAGTCGAGTCCACGTCCTTTTGTTAATAATTCACAAGCCATATTTTAGTTTTTTAAAAGTTAAGAAAGCAAGGGTTTTTACGCCCCTGCTATCATTTATTTAATTTATTATGAAGTTAATACAACGTCAGCTCCGATACCTACTTGAGTACCTCCTGAGTATCTTGCTACAACTCTCATATTATCTGAACCATCTAAGTTAGCCATATCTAACATTTGGATTCTTGTTTGGTCTGAAAGTAAATCAGTTCCGAAGAAAAGATTACTTCTCTCAGCTGCAACTAATACATTATCTTTCATTCCGTTACAAACTGCTAATTTGATTCCTTCAAATACTGCATCGTAGTCACCGTTCATAGAGTAAGCATTTACATATCCTAGTTCAGATATTTTTGCTATGTATAATCTGTAAGACTTAGGAGACATGTATACGTATAAATCATCTTTAGTGTATACTGCTGTTGGTACTGCTGCAACAGTATCTGTTAGGTTAGTTATAATATTTGTAGTGTCAAAAGTTGCACCTGTTTTAGCTACATCAACTACTGTAGCATCTGTTACTAAGTGTCCTACACCACCACCTACAAAACCTGTAAACTCTCCTGCTGTTGCATCGTTACCTGTCCATATAGAAGTTTCTGTTGCGTTTGCAATAATCTCACCTAAGTAAGAAATTACGTAATCATCAAAAGATGCTGGAGGTGGAGCTCCTGCTCCTGCTCTCATTTGTGCTGCTTCCCATGAATCTAATAATGTAGACTTACAAAGGTCTGTATTGATTTGTAGATTTTTTGGAGTAAGAACTGCTTCAGTCATTGTTAATGTACCCGCTTCAGTAAAGTTACACGTAGCGTCTTTTACCATGGCGTTACCTGCCATTTTTTGAATGTTACTTTTATACTTGATATTTTCTATCATTGTCAAGAACTCCATAGAGTTTGCTTGACGTAATGCTGCTGAGATGTAAAATCCAGCCGCTTTACCTGCATAATTACTTGTTGTTGCTAATGCCATTTTTTTGTTTTTTTTATGTTAATATTTTTATTTATATAATTCGTAGAAATACTTCTCTCTTTTAGTCAATTTAGATAAATCTCTTTTGCTTAAAGTTATTTTTTCAGAACTAAATTTGTTCGTATTCAAAGGAGCTTCTGCAGGTTTTGCTGATAATTCAGCTTTTAATTTTTCATTTTCTGCTTTTAAGCTATCTATATCTTCTTTTGAAAATTCAACTACTTCTGTTGTTTTAGTAGTTTTAGTTCTAGGATTTTTAGAAGGAGATGGAGCTTCTTCCATTTCTACATCTTCTGTTTTAGTATCCCCTAATCTTGCTTTGATGTCAGCTATTGCATCTTCTAAATTGTCGACTTTTTCTTTCATTTCTTCGTAAGTCTTAGCCCAATCAGTTTCTTCTGCTCGGCTTTCTTCATCATAATCTTCCTTATCTTCTTTTTCTTCAAATTCAGCTTTTTCGTAAGCTTCATCTGCTGTCATTTCTTCTTTTTCTTCCTTATCATCACCAGCTTCGATTTCTTCTTCAGTCTCACTCTCGATAACTTCAGCAACAACACCTTCTTCTTCTACTCTGAAAGATACTCCTGTGTCAGTCTTATAAGTTCCGATTGGTAATAATATTGTAGTACCATCCTCAGTTAAAACTGAAATGTCTACTCCTGCTTCTAGTTCTTCAGCAGTTGATACGAAGATAGTTCCATCTTCTGATTTTCCTTGCCAAGCAAGTTTAACTTCTTCGTCCTTATTAAGACCAAGAGCTACTAGTATTTGTTCTTTGATGTCCATAGGTTCTTTTTTTATATAATAGAATTATTTGTTAGTTATTTGATTTTCGTTTATTATCTCATTAAGAGCATGTAATATTTCTTCGTTCGTAGGAGTTTTTTCTGACATTTTTTCCATCTTATCTGTAAAGTAACCCTCTATTGATAATCCAGATACTTCTCCGTCTTTTATTTTATTCCAAAGGTCATTATTATTAATCTTCATTTTGACGAACCAAGTTCCGTTAGGTAAATCATATCCGTATAATTTAGATTTATCCATATCGCCTTCTTTAATCCAAGATTCAACAGTTAAAACACCGCTCACTCTATCTTGGTGTTCGTATGTAGCTTTGTGATGATTGTTATGTTTTAAGTATAACTCACTAGCTTGCCTAACAGTTTCAGGACTAAAGTAAACATAGTATTCTGAATCAGTATTTGGGTCGTATCTGAATATTTGTTTGTTAGGTATTAATGCTGGACTTACTAGCATTCTTTTTTCTTCATCTACTTTAGCAAAAGTCAAGTTGTTTTTTTCTTTTCCAAAGTAAACCATATCTTGCTCAATAGCAGGACTAGCAACTAAGCTAATCGCATCTATTGCTAGAGATTCGTTTTCTTCGCTTATTACAAGTTCTACAATTCTTGTAGGTTTTACTTCTTCGTAATAATCTTTATTTGCAGCTTCACATTCAGCTACACTATCGTACTCACAGCTACCTGTTTTCCCCCATTTGTATTTTCCGTTTTCACATTGTTCGCAAGGCATATTATATAATAGATTTAATTAATATTTATTTGATTTTTAAATTGTAGACCTTCGCCTAATATTTGCTAATTGGTCTTGGCTGTTTGTCATTTCATCCGTTACTACAAACGCTTTGACTGGTTCAGGTGCTTCACCACCGCCTAATTGAAACTCACCTGACATCATCATTGGTGCAGGTGCTGCTGCTGCAGGTGCTCCTC
>VTLG01005266.1_pt1 | contig 29087 bp, 29 predicted proteins | sample 4694571 | NCBI WGS metagenome assembly VTLG01 (sample SAMN12604809, study PRJNA352737) | marine metagenome | biome: ENVO:00000447; feature: ENVO:00000209|ENVO:00000569|ENVO:01000036; material: ENVO:00002151; isolation source: viral sequences binned using virsorter ...
CAGCTCCCGTATTCTGGGAGTGTGTTTTTGTTACTTTTGTATGTGCCATTTAGTTCTTCTTAGGATTGCCTAAATCTAGGATTTCGTTTCGATTCTCTCTTGTACGAGATGTATGTCCATCTTTTTCAGACATTAACTTTTGTACAGCAGGATATCCGGGATGGTCAGGTCTTTTAAGTTTTGCCCAAGCTTTCGACCTAGCTTGGTTCATTACGTTATCTATAAGAGTATTATGAGGATAACTTGTAGGATTTATATCAAAACTTTCAGGATTATTAACATTATCTTTCATTCGTTTCATAGACTTTTGTACGTCTGGTCTACTTGCTAAATGATTTAAAGCTTCTTCTACATTCTTAAACTTTTTAAATCCTATTGTTATAGGAACTGTACCTATAGCATTTTGAAAATGTGCTCTTACACGTGCATCTTTAGTAAATGAATATCCACCATATGCATATGTTGTAGATTTTAAATCATAGTTACTTTCTAATAATAACTTTCTACCGGGTGTATCTCTTCTAATATCTAATGATATAGGTGAAATAGCGTTAAATGATCGGCCTACAATATTCCAATTATTAATTGGTTTACCGTTTAACAAGTCACTTTTATTAGGTAAAGGATCTAATGCTAATGCTTCACTAGCTAAGTTTCTGTTTCTAATAGAAGACCACATATCAGAGTTAAGTTCTTTCATGTGTGGGTTTATCCATTTACCAAACTCATTACGAGCACCTGCTAACGGAATACTATTGTTAAGTAAATTAGCTGTACCTCTAGTTAAGGCACCGGGTTTCATTTGTGATATCTGCATTAATTGATCTAATCCAGACATATATGTTTTACCTTGTAAACCTCTACCTACAACAAATGCAACTGCTTGTAATCTTTTTTCCGCCCATTCAGAACCCATAAGCTCCATGTTATCACCGATGTCAGCAATAGTAGAGAATATAACGTTGTATGGTTCAAGAGATCTGTAGTCAAATCCTACATCACCTATATAAAAATGATTAGGTTTCCAACCAGCATTCATCCATTGTTGTTTAAGTTGTCTATCAGCAGGACCATTACCACTTAATTGTCCTCCCATATACATCATACCAAAAGTACCTACAACTGCAGAACCCATAGCTTGTCTACCTGCAAATAGACTTCTTGCAGCTTTTAGATCAGCAGCATTTTTAATACCATACTCTGCTAGTTCTGTAAAATCAGTACCTTTGTGAGTTAGTATTGCAATAGATTCTTTATGTAATGCACCTATTAATGGTGTGTTTTTATATGTAAAGTTAAGACCGTTAACACCAGTTCTAGCAAATAAATAGAAAGGTTTAATTAATGGTACGTTACCAAATAAATCATCTAGTTTACCTGCTGTACCTTTTAACTCAGATGTTAAAGTAACTTCTCTAAATTGCTTTTCTAAGAAAGAATCTGCAGCCATATTAATATTACCATCACCATCTAATAAATTTTTGTAATGTAAATCTTCGGCTTTTTTTAGCATTTCAGGAGTAATTTTAGCAAAATCATCTCCTACTTCTTCCATTGCTTTACGCATTGCAATTTCTTTAGACCTAGATCTGACTAATAAATGTTTAAAAGTATCATCAACTGCAGCTAATGCACGAGGTGACCATCCAAATAATTTATTATTAGTTAAATTTCTAGTAATATTGTTTATATATAACGCTGCTTTTTCACCATCTGTACCACGTTGTTCTACATGAATACGTTTAGCTTCTAATAATTTATCAGTTTCAGTATCTACTTCAGTAAATCTAGTCTGTATATCTGCAATGTCTGCATTAAATTTAGCATTCCATTGTTTTTGGAACACTTCATATGCTTCAGGTATAAGTTCAAACTGGCCTTTTAACTTAGCCATAGATGCTTTATAAGTTGCTACGTCGTTTGTAAATGGTAAACGTATAGCTGCACCAAATGCTTGGTTAATAGTATTGAGGTAACTGTTTACTGTAGTACCCATCAAAGCTCTTAACGGAGTTTTAGGACCACTAAGTATACTTTGTACCATAACTTTTTGTAAACCTTTTATTAGTTCTCCAGTTTTTACTTCACCATTAAACTTACCACCAACTATCTGTTGCTTCATAAATGCATCAAAGTCTTTCCAATTATGTATATCGTTAGAAATTTTAAATACGTCTAATACAGCTCCAGCAAGCTCTTCATCGCCTGTTTCACGCATCATGGCTGTCATTGTATTAACAGCTTCTTTTGTTTCCTTTAAAAGGCGTTTAGACTGTGCTTTAGATGCTTTGTTTAAATCAGCAATATCTTTAGGTGTAAGTTTACCACCTTTACGTTTTAATAATTCGTTAGCTTGATTCCAAGTAAACTGTGTTCTTTTTACCTGATGTAAACCTGCAACTAAATTATCTGCAACATTTTTCATTGGACCATCTGTAGCAAATATATCAGTCTTACCTATCATCTCACTAGATGTAGCAGAAAGATCTTTTAATTGCATAAGAAGACTCTTCATAACCGCATTTTGTACGTCAGTATTTTGTACTGCCCAACGGTCAACCTCAGACATCTTAGTCCAATCTTTTTTAAGTTTAACTTCTCTATCTAAAAATTCACCATAAAAAGTTACGTCATCTACTGTAGAAGCATCTCTACCTAAGAGAGTTTCTTTAATATCTTCTAATGCTTCTGCTGATCTTTTACCTATAGTTTTATTACTAGGATCTATACTATCTAAATATCTTTGATAGTTTTCATCAGCAACTAAACCTTCAGCTTGTTTAGAAAGTTCAACATCATTTATACCAGACTTAGCTGCTTTAGCCATATCTGTTTGACTGACTACTGAGTTAGTACTTCCTTTTTTACCTGTAAATTTAGTATGTTTAATTTCTTGTATATCTTTTATAACTTGTGTAAGACCATCTCTAGCCTTAGTTAAACCTTGACCCATCATTGCAGAGCCATTTTTATATGCACCATATGCTCCTTTTAGCATACCGTCAGACATATTTTCTTCTGTAAATGCATTCTTAAAACCATCAGCAGCTTTCTTTGTTTGTTCTATACCAGCTTCTGCTAAATCTTTTAATTGTTGTTGTTGTTGTTTAAACCAATATTTTTGATCTACAAATTCTGAATCTATTTTAGTTGACCAAGACTTAGTACTAACAGCAAACTGATCTAAGTTTTTTTGTCCCCAACTTGTTACTTGTCCGGGAACCTCAGGTAATTTACCTAATACTCTTTGACCATTTGTAAAGATTGATTTACCAAAACCTCCAATACCTACGACACCAAGTGTACCATACGCAGTTTCAGTAACAATAAAATCCATCTGTTTAAATAATGGAGAGTTAATACCTTGAGCAATCTGTTGTGAAAACATACCACTTTCAGGATATTGTTCTAAGATCTGTTGAAAAAATCCATCTTCTTGTATCATACCTCTACCGTCTTCTTGTAAGTTAGAAAATGCAGCTAAAGGTAAATCAGATATAAGAGTTGTTTTAGCACCACTCTTTACCATATTTAAACCTTGAACTATTTTTTGCCTACCTAAGAATCCTGTAGCTGGTTTAATAAATGTTTGACCAACTTTTTTAGTAGCAATATTAGATACTGCAACAGCTTTACCACCACTTAATGTAGGTCGTAAAAACATACCTGCTCTTATTAAAGCTGGAGATTTAACTAATGCTCCTGTTGTCATTGCAGTTTTACCAACTGCTGTGGCTGTACCTCCAGTTAAAAGTGTAGGTAATGCCCAATATGTACCTTCGTATGCTAAAAAGTCACCTGCAGATCTCGCAATGTTTTGGTTAACCATATATTCCAATGATTGTTCATTTTGAGTTTGCAACAATCTTTCATTAAGATCTGAATCTTTAGCTAATAAAGATAAGTCTTTTTCTTGTACTGCAGAACCAATACGTCCTGCTGCTTCTAAAGCTAAACTTGATAAATCATAAGCTGCACCAGCAGCATTTTGTCTTATACCTTCTCCGGCATTGCTACTCATTCCAAACCAACCTTTACCAGTATCACCTTCTCCAACCTCAGACAAAGCATGTCTTCTTCTAAGGTTAATATATCTAGCCATGTTTTGACCTGCACCAGCATTTTGCCATAGTGCTTTAGCTCTAGACATCATGGTAGGATTTTCTAAACCTGCTAACCATTCAGCTGTAAGTTGTGCATCAACTTCTGGGTTTAATCTTTTTAATTCTGAATCCCAATCTTCGTGATCTGTAGTATCAAAAAAATCGTCGTAAGTAATTTTACCGTCGTTATTATGATCATATCTTTGTACAAGTTCTGGAGTATTAGCAATTAAATTAAAAGCTTGGACTTGTTTTTCTAAATTATTACCATCACTTAATAATTCATTAACTTCATCTTCTATGGGAATATAAGCATAATTCATTTTTAATCCTCGTCTCAAACCTTCAGCAGGTAATTTTCCATTATAAGCTGCTGCAAGTTGTTCATCAGATATCATGTTATTTTCATCTGGAATAAATAACTTAGGCTGTGCTTGAGCTTGTGGTTGTTCTACTTGTTCTGGATTTGGATTTTGAGCTTCAACAACTGTAGGTTGTATGTTTTCTTCAGGTGTTAGTTCTTGTTGTAATGCTTCAGCTGCTGCAATTTCTTCAGGTGTACGAAAATCTTCTTCAGGAAATTCATTTTTGATTTTTTCTATTTGATCTTCATAACCTTCTACCTCAAAGGTATCATCTGTTTTACCTACAGCATCGGGTTGTAAATTTAAAATGTCCATTAATCTTTCCGTGTTGTAGTAATAAAGTCAGGTAAATTAGATTGTGGATCAGGTCCACCTAAAGGTTCTGGTAATCTAAATTGTTCTAACCAAGGATATTGTTCCTCTAAATCATCCCAAACGGATTCAGGAGTTTTAGAAGGATTAAAATTATCTCTTAATATTTTAACTGCATAGATCATATTTTTTTTTGTAGGATTCTGTTGTGCTCGTTCTACAGCTTTTATAGTAGGTCTAAATTTATGTGGGTCATTAATAATCTTACCCTTTTCATCTTTACCTTCATATAAATTATATAACTGTGGACGTTCATCTGGCCACAATCCGTCGTGACCTGCAGTTTTTAACTGTGCATCTACTAGACCCATCCAGTTAATATTGCGACCACGTGCTAAACCTTGATAATAACGTACTGCACCTTCATCTTTTAAAACACCTTTGTTGTGTCCATATTTGTTAATGTTTTTAATAATACTATCTAATTGTTTCTTACCATAAGCACCACCTATAGGTTCTTCAAAAATAATATTAGGATCATTCATTAATTGTTTTTTACCTTTGTTAATTTCTGCTACTCTAACTTTACCTTGGTTTTGTTCACCTTTAATAGCAAAATCTGATTCTCTGTATTTATTAGCAGATTCCATTTGTTTGATATGATAAATCACACCTTCAGAGTTTGGGATATCTTCTCCAGTTTCTTTATCTTTAACTGACTCTGCATTCAATGCATAGTAACTAGCTTCTCGTTGTGAGTAACCCATAGCTACATAGTTGTTAAATTTCTCAGTATAATCTTCTGTAGCATTAGCTAAAGCTATTTCATAGTCAAGAGTCTTTTCATTACCTTTAAGACCCATACCATCAAATACTGTGTTAAGTGCAGCAGATATTTGTTTGTCTCCATTAAATTGACTAATAGAAGCTTTTTCTAATTTACTAGCTTTATCTCTAAATTCTACAGCTGCTTGAGGATGAAACTGATCTAACTGATCATTAGATATATAACCGTTTTGACTAGCCATCAAAGCTTTTATTTCTTGTGTATCTTCTCTCTGGTCTCTCATAGTAACTGTTTCATAGTTAGTTACACTAGATGGTATAGGTAGACCCATGTTTCCAAACTCTCGTTTGTATTCATTTACTCGTTGAGTAGATAGATTACCTTTTCTAGCTTCATCTATAAATTCAGTTTTTAATTTAGTACCAGCTGACTCTAAGTTTTTTAACTCGTTGTCAATTTGTTTTGTATAGCCATCTTTAATAGATTGTTTTAGAGTAGCAACTTTACCCGGCCAATGTTCAGCGTAGGTTGTACCTTTCTTAGCACCTAATTTTATAGATAACCTATCTGGCATAGGCTGGTTAAGTATTCTAGCTGCATACTCAGGATCGTTTTGATTTATACCTTCTGAAACTATAGTAGATTCTAATGCTTTCCATGCACCAGCATTACCTACTAATTTGTTTTGACCATCTACAGTAGCACCTGTTTTAACTAAATAATGATAAATATCTTCACCAGTTTTTTGACTGGTTTGCCAAGTTTTTTCTGCTTTACTTCTAGTATTAGAAGAAGATTCTATATTAAATCTTGATCTATATTTAGCAATACTATCTTCTTTTGCTTTTTGTATAGCATCGTTAGTACCAGCTAATTCTAGTAGCTCAGGAGAAAATTTATGTAAACCTGCGTTTTGCCTGATATCTCTGGCAATCATATGTACAGCAGCTTCTTTAAAAGGCATGCCGTGTATATTATTATCGTGTAATTCTTTAGGTGTAAAAGTTATATTTTCTATCTTTAATGCTTTTTCGCTAGTCATCATAGCGTGGTTTAGTTTATCAGCAAACGTGTCATTAAAACCACGTAGCTTTTCTTTCATAAAACCAGCTTGTTCCCAATTAGACATTTTTGTCAAACGGTCAGCATCAGGATAAATATCAGGACCAGAGACTTTTAACATTTCTGCTTTGATCTCATGGTATCTAGTATCTTCTTCAGTTAACGTACCTAACTGCTCTTGTAACTGTATTAATTTTTCTGAATTAATTTCAGCTTGTTCCTGAGCTAACATAGCACCACGTTCGTGTGCCTCGTCTTTTTGCTTTTGTCTTATATCTTGTAATGTTTTAGAAAAAACTTCTAATGATTTATTCATTTGTGCAGCTTCTTGAATACCACGTTGACCCATGATATTAGCCATGGCTGTACGTTGAGCATTACCTTGTTGAACGTTGGCTCTTTCACGAGACCTCATGCGTTCAATGTTTCTATCGTATGAACTACTCATTTTTCAAAAGCTCCTGCTGCTGTAGCACCTAATGAAAAGATTAAACTAGCTGACGATTTTTTCGGTTCCAGTTCTGGAGCCATTGGCGTCGGTCCATGTATAGGAGCAAACCTAATATTTTCATACAAGTCTCTAGATTTAGATTTTCCTTCTTCATATTGAATATCTTTAGTGACCGCAGTTTCTTCTTTAGACATCATAAGATTATGCAGTATTTCAGACTTTTTCTGTCCTAATTTCTTAGCACTTTTACCTGCTAATCGAGCTGCAGTTGCACCTGTTTGTGTACCTGCATACTCATTTTCATACATTTCTATAACAGCCTTTTCAATTTTTTGATCAGACTCTGCAAATAATCTATTTAACTTTTGATCCTCTTGAGTCCATTGACCTACCATAGCTTTGTAAACATCGTCTTGTTTGATGTCTTCAAGAGCCATATCATTTCTATATTGAGCACGATCAAGCATTACTTCTCGATCATACAGTCTGTTTTGTTCTTCAAAGTTACGAAGTTTAGCTCTGTTCCTTCCGGCTATTGCTTGATTCTCCGCTTGGTGCCCTGCAATTTGTCCCATTCCTGAGAACACGGCTCCTATTGTTGTTGGTTCGCACACGGCAAAATTCTATAAAGGTTAATTTGTTGGGACCATGTTCAAGTTCCCGTAAGAACTTAAATCCCAGAAACTTTAGAAGTTTTAGATGAGCGGTATTCCGTTTATCTACAATGTTCCAAAGGAGTTTCTCTTCTCTACTTTCTATAAATCGTTTAGCTTCTCGTGCAAAGGTGAGAGGATAGTCATGTATAGCTGGGGTACATAACATCCAAATTTTACCACCTTCCTGTACACCGGCTAATCCGGCAGTCTTGCCGTTAGGCACGTTAAAGTAAACTGTGTCTCCTGTAAAAGCAGCAAATGGTATATACCAGCGTGGGAAATGGCCATGACCTTCCCATACTTCTCTATAGTCATCTGTACGAAGATTAGAGGCAACCTCGACGGCAGCCTCCATTGTAATTGGGTGAATGTAATTAGACACGTTGATAATATCTTGGTGAGTAATCCCCTTCCCAGTTCATTGAATGTAGGGTTGCTGGTGAGGGATGATTAGATTTTATAAATACGCTTAGGTTTGTATTCCTATCGTATACTGGTATTGTATGTATATATCCTGACGCTATCGCTGCTGTACTAGCATTTATATTATCATATTGTTTTGATTCTACTGTGTATGTATAGTCAGCTCTACCTTTACGTTTAAGAGTTATATCTAATACACCTACATCTCCAAAGTCAAAGTTCATTCTATGTAATACAAGAGATCCTCTAGTTTCAGATCTACTCTTTTCACCTTCAGCTCTAGTTACAAATACTTTAGGTAACTCTACTTCAAACTCATACTCAAAACCAATTATTAGATCTGTATTAACAGACACATTAGACGTACCAGCTTCGGTCGATGTCTTCCAGTTCCCGGGTAGGGTAACTGTTTGGTTAGGAGCTGTACCTGTGATAGCAGATGCTGGGATATCATAACTCTTACCAGCTGCGTCACTCGGTGTTATGCAATAAGCTGTGAGTGTACGAGTGCTATAAAATCCTGCACCTAAAGTAAACGTTGTTACATCATTAACTGTATCATATGTTAGATCAGCTGATGCAATAGTTTTCTTTGTATCTAAATGTACACGGTTTTCATCTGGAGGTACCCCTATCATAGGAGTTGCTGTTGACAATTTTATGTCAAATTTTTCTAGTGTATATGTAGAACCTGTATTTAATACAACAAAGTATTGATCATCCATCATACAATGAAAGACAACATTATTAGGTAATGTCCATCTAAACCATGCAGACTGAGCACGTTGATCTCCAGCTTCATAAAACTTATAACCCCATACTTCGTTAGTTGCTGTATGTAATGTACTATCTACTGCAAATAATAAAAGTTGATTTTCTGTTGATGCGGTTACATTAGTTAAATTTTGTGGAAATAACTCTGCTATAATTTTACTTTGTTCTTGTACAGTTGGAGCACCTCTAGTAGATACATCTGCTATCTCATAGAATCTAGCTTCTCTTGCTGTACTATTTAAAAATCCTATTGTAGTACCTGTTGATACTGGATTACTATCTGGATTAAATGCATATGATGATGCATAACTTATCTTAGCTGTTTCAGGAGTAAGCAACGCTTCAGCTCCAGAACTCAGTAAGAACTGTTCACTAGCACTAAATATAACTAAACCTCCTGCATTCTCTACAGCATCAAATAGTTTAGTTGGATAAGTAGAACTAGATTGTAAATCAATAGGGTCAGCATTAGAAATAGCCATAGCTGTTTTTACCCAGAAATTATAGAAGTCATTTACCCTAGATAGGATAATGTTTTCTGCACTAAGTAAACATATTCTATTTCTAAAGAATATCATTTTCTGAATAGGGTGACCTACAAATGATGGTTCACTATTTGTTAAGTCATCACCTACATCACGTTTACCCCAGTCTGGATAACTAAATCGGAAGAATCCATTTGTATAGTTAGTTGTACCACCACCATTATTGATAGTTGTATATGTCCCGGGATTAGCTCTCTTGAGCTGTATAGGCATCGTTGTATTGTCAAAGGTAGTTGTTATCCCCGGCTCTGCACACTCTTCCCACACGCCCTCTCCGAAGCGAACTGGGTGAATTGTGACGTTACCACTTGTTGTACCTGAAGATGCATCTGTTACTGTAAATGTATTTGTCGTTACGTTAGCAATCGTATAATATCCATCACTACCATTACCCGACGTCATATCTAAAATAACTTGATCACCATTACTATAGCCATGGTTAGCTAAGGTTACTGTTACAGTATTACTTGATCTAGCATATGTAGCTGGTTGACTCAAAGGGTTATCTTCTGTATCTGTTACACCTTCAGCATAAAACTTAAGGTAGTAATCATCCATATCTTCACCACTATTAACTATACGTACAACATAACCATGACGACATACACGTGGTAAGTCAGCTATATTATTTGCTTCAGTTGTAGTAACAGTCATTAACTGTTTTTCTGGTGACGTTACACCAAACGGTGTAGCTCTATACAAATGTATACCGTTTCCAGAAATTGTTGCTGTAATACCATGACCGCTTATAGCATCTAATGTAGTTTTTAAATCACCTAATATACCATTTGCAGACACATGTTCTTCAGCATTAGAAGATGTCAAATCAGGTCTGACCATTGCTACATTAGCTCTGGATATAACGTTTACGTGACTTTTAATTGTAGCAGTAGTTGTTACACCTTTACTAGATGTATGTTGATGTGTATCATTTGTTGTCCAACCTTCACCACCAAACTGTAATTTTATATAACATTGATATGTATCATGGTAGTTATCAACAGTAGCATCGTTACCATCACTATTTATTTGTGGTGTACAACGTGTATCTAGTTCATATCTAAGGTTACTTTTACCTCCAGAACTTCCGTTAGGAGGTGACGTAGCACCAATAGCTGTACCTGAATCTACATTAACAGTTTCTCTACCTGCTCCTTTACAGTCACCATTACTGGTACCACTATAGTTTGCGGCGTCATCAATAGAAGCAACTGTAATCCCGGTAGCTCTAGGATATGTAACTGTAGAGTTATCAGATGGGTCATAAATATCTAATGCATATTGTTTACCATAAGATATAGTATCTAATGATATAAACGCTTCATTTAATTGAGGCGGTGATTTATCTTCAGCACCAGTTTTCATTGCTACATTTGTTTTTCTATTAACAAAAAATGTGGTTTCGTTAATAGTCATAACTTGTATATCAGAAGACTTTTCATCTGATAATGCAGTATTATCTAAATAAACTGCTTTTGTATTGTTTCCTAATGGATTGTAATCTACGGGTATTTCTACACCATCGCTACATCTCCATATTTTAACTACACCATCTGCACCAACTTGACCTATATACTGTTCTTCATCGTTAGTATATATGTTAAACCATTTAGTATTTGCAGCTGTTGATGGAGTTATATTATTTACTAATTGACTTCCCGGACGTTTGATAAGTTGTCTTACCACATCTGGAACGCCGTTAACTAAGTCTACTACTTGTCCCGGAATTTTTTTTTCGTCGGGTTGTGTAGACATACCTAATACGTAACTAGGTACTTTCTGTGTAACACTTGCCATTAACGTCTAAGCATTCTATAAGGTTTATAAGATTGATATGCAGAATCATCTGGCCATCCCATAAAGTTATGGTCACCTTGATTGCATTCGTATTCCATACACGCAGCTCTAGCCTGTGATTCAAAGGTTGACATCATCTTCTGTAGATCACCGTTGGAAACTAATTGTACTGCAGCTCTACCGCAAGCTTTATATATAATATAACGTTGGAACGGAGCTGGTATGTCTTCAAAATTTAAGAGTCTTACATAGTTAAAATAGAAAAAATCATCTTGTGGAAACTCAAATGTATGATTTACTCTATCATATATTTTCCATAGTCCATCAGAATCTTTTCTTCTAACAAAATCTCTTGTACGATCCCATGCATCTGACATATCTATACGCATAACATCTGCTGGAATAATAAATTTATTATCTGTTGTTTTACTTGTATTTTTAATGTGGTATTCTTTATTAAATATCCAACCTTCGCTCTGTACATCTTGATTAGATTCTTTCAGTAGGTTGTATACAAATGATACCTCTGGATTAGTGAAGTCTAATTGAGATATAGGAGACTGACCTATACTACCCAAGATTGAGTTTACTGCGGATAGTTCGGTATCGAGTGTTGTAGTTGTGGTAGTCATAGGTTAAGATTTATGAATAAAAAAAAGGGAGGTCGTGAAACCCCCCTATGTGTGTTAAGTATATTGTCCACCGACAACAGCACATGTGTCATTGACACCTGAACCACCGACTGTGTTATATGCTAAACGTAAATTTTTTGTTGTGGATGCAACAGCTGATGCGTTGCCTGATCCACTTGTATCGGAAGGAGATATACGAGTCTCTGTACCTTGACAAGATCCGTATTCTCCAACTGCTGTTGGAACTGCCATAATATTATATTGTTAAGAAACTGTTCCTAGAAGTGTACTGTCAGAGTGCTGCCTTCCATACTCCAAAGGAGTTGAAGGGTCTTTAGTAACAGACTTATCGACTGTACCAATACCGCTAAGACTTGCACCATTACCAGTAGTTCTAGTAACTGTTTGTGAAGTACCGGGTTTTAAAGACATGATTAGCTACGTGCTGAAGTTAATTCGATTGCACCTGCTGGGTTAAGTGTTCCTACACCCATAGCAAGTCTACCAACCATTACGTCACCTTGGTATAAAACAGACACATCCCCTGATGTCACTTGAACCTGAGGTCCAACTGCTTCTACAATACCTGCAGCGTCTCTTTGATAGATAAGACCGCAATGAGTTGAGAAGTCACCAGAGTAATCGTTGTTTTCACCAGACTGACCATTAACTGTACCAGCTAAGAATGGTAGGTTGTTTGAACGCTTGATAGAAATACCAGCAATTTCAACTAGACCTTCACCAGATGTTAGGTTACCTTGATTGTTACCATAGTCTCTGTTTAAGATGTTAGAAGAAACCTGTGATACCAAGGCATAATATTGTCTTGGATTAAGTATCGCAGTACGTCCAGTTTTTGGGAGATTTTTTTCGTCAAGAACTGCAGCTGCTTCAAAAAAAGCATCTACTAGAGCTTGAGCATTATACTCCTTAGTTACACCTAGCTCGATCTGTGTACCGCCGGGTTCTGGTCCGGGAGATGCTGTAATAGGATGTGCTTCTCTTGCTGCTTTAGCAATAGTTCTAAACACTTTCTTATCATAAGCTTCTGCTAGAGCGTGACCGATCTTAGCAGAGATCTCTGAGCGTAGAGAGTAATGTGCAAGTGTCTCATCTAAGTCATATACAAATGCTGAACTGATTAATAGGTCATCGCATTGTATAGTTTTCTCAGCTACTGGTGGATCACCACTTCCAAGGATAGGCTCCCCGGGTGTATGATACGCCGCTTGCATGCGTCCTGTGAAGATAAACTGTAAACTCTTACCGTTCTTCAAGGTACGTCTTTGCACGGTGTCACGTGCTATAGTTGCTGACTCATAAGCTTTAAATAGCTCACCTGAGAACAGCTTTAGATAGGTTGCGTATTTGGTATCGTAAGCCTGAGATCCAGCAGTATTAGATACCGCCTTATTCAAAGCACCAATTACGGATTGTGTAGCGTTAGCCATTTTTTAATAAAAATTAAAGGTATATTTGCTCGTCTTCTTACGTAAAAAGTTGTGAGTCTCACTTGGACTCATTGATATTTGTGGTCTATCCCACCGTCTAGACGGCTAATTGGTATCCTCGTAAGGGCAAAAAGCCAACGGCGAAGGAGTCCGACTCTGAGGTGCTCCTCCGCTTATACTATTTAGAAGCGATAGTACTGAACGCTTGAACCTTCACGTACAGTTGTTGCTGTACTGTCTGAAGCATTCTGTGCAAATGAGAACTTAATGTCTCCAGCTGTTGCACCATTTTCAATAGTACCTGTTAGTTGTAAACAACCATCAGTACCAGAAGCTTGGATTGCAATAGCACTACCTTCAGCTGTGATGATAGAAGCTAGAGCTGCACCAGCGTGGTCGCAACCATTTTGAGCTACACGGTATGAAGTCAAACTTGCAGGAGTATCAATTAGATATTTGATATCTGGAGTTGCTGCTGTTGTATAGAAGATATTATACTTAAAGTTAATTCTTTCATACTTACCAATTCTAATTGTAAGATCAGATACATCTACAAGAGTAGTTGAACTGGTTACATCTTGGTTAGCTGTAACAACTTTAGTGATTGGCTCCTGAGCAGAAAAGACTACCTGACCTGCTGAAGCGTTTTGATTAAAAGCCATAATAAATAGTTATTAGTGTGTCACCGGTATGCATGGTTCCGCCATACTGTCCGGCCATAGTTTAACGTGGTTACGCACAGCTGAATACTACTTGTTTCTAGTGTATTCTATGCCACGATATACGTAGGTTACTGTTGTGCAAGACATAGTAATTCTCCATATACCAAGACCCCGTTCCATGCCTTGGTGATCATGCGTCCCGTTAGGGATGAACGGATGCGTGGCTTAACCCAATGAAGGAGCTGTTAATGCTACCTCTGTTGACTCAGCTGATGCTAAGTCTAGTGGGAAGTTGTGTGCATTTCTTTCATGCATAACTTCCATACCTAAGTTAGCTCTGTTAAGAACGTCTGCCCAAGTAGGAATTACCTTGCTGTTTGTATCAACGATTGACTGGTTAAAGTTAAATCCATTTAGGTTAAAAGCCATAGTAGCTATACCCATAGATGTTAACCATATGCCAACAACCGGCCAAACACCAAGAAAGAAATGAAGAGCACGAGAGTTATTGAAAGACGCATATTGAAATATTAGTCTACCGAAGTAACCGTGAGCTGCAACGATGTTATAAGTCTCCTCTTCCTGACCAAATTTATAGCCATAGTTCTGTGACTCTTGTTCAGTTGTCTCCTTAATAAGTGAAGATGTAACCAAACTTCCGTGCATAGCAGCGAAAAGAGCACCACCGAATACCCCAGCAACACCGAGCATATGGAACGGATGCATAAGGATATTGTGTTCGGCTTGGAATACGAACATGAAATTGAAAGTACCGCTAATACCAAGAGGCATACCATCAGAGAAACTCCCTTGTCCAAAAGGATATACAAGGAATACTGCTGCGGCTGCAGATACTGGTGCGGAGTAAGCTACTGCTATCCATGGTCTCATTCCTAATCTATAACTAAGTTCCCATTGGCGTCCCATGTAAGATGCTGCACCGATAAGGAAGTGAAAGACGATGAGTTGATAGGGTCCACCATTGTAGAGCCATTCGTCGAGAGTACCTGCTTCCCAGATTGGGTAGAAGTGTAGTCCGATGGCGTTGGAGCTGGGGACAACTGCTCCTGAGATAATGTTGTTGCCATATAAAAGAGATCCTGCCACAGGTTCACGGATGCCATCAATGTCTACTGGAGGAGCAGCAATGAAAGCGAGTATAAAACAAGTGGTAGCGGTTAAAAGTGCGGGTATCATTAGTACTCCAAACCATCCTAAGTATAGGCGGTTCTCTGTACTGGTGACCCATTGACAGAAACTCTCCCAATTATTGCGTTCTTGTTTTTGAAGAGTAATTGTTGCCATTAAAATATACCGGGGATAATTTGTCCAGTTGTGATGTATGCACCAATGGCTGCAACAAATCCGAGCATAGCTGCCCAGCCGTTAAATCTTTCTGCTTCGTTTGTCATAATAGGGTTTTTGTTTATTGGGTAATTAGGGATAACTCTCGGAGGAGTTTCGTTTGCATGTATGTTTTGCTTGCCGTATTCGGAAGTAATCATAGTTGTAATAAGAGTGGGGAATACCTGTGGCGAGGACGATAGTTTCGGGTCGCCACTAAGTACTATTTAATTTTAAGTTTATTTTTCTTTGCTGTCTTGGCTGAACGCCTGAAGTTAGCAGCAGTAGGAGCACCGGGAGAACCAGCCTTCCTCATTTTTTCGCCAGAGCCTTCTTTGATACGCTTTCTCTTGGCATGTATATTTGCGTAGAGTCCGGGTTTAGCCATTAGCGTTTACCTTTTCCTCCTTTAGATCCACAGGATCCTTTGCCTTTGTGTGCCATGTTAACATTTCCATTTGCGTAATGCAAGTGCCTTCCGTGTAGGACGACCCTTGCTATCTTTCATTGGTCCTTTGACTCCACCCATTCTAGCACAGAAAGATTTCTTTCGTGGACCGCCTTCTGGTTGTGGAGCTTTTAGATTAGAACCCGTAGCTGCATTATACTTCTTACGACCTGCAGCTGTCAAGCCGCCTGAACGACTTTTATGTTTGCCTATCTTTAGACTAACACTTTTCCTAGTCATTTTTTCTTTCGTTTTTGTAGATTCTTTTTGATCATATCAAGAACCATCTGTTTACCAGTACCTGTTTTACCAGCTTTTTTTCCTAGCTTTTCTATTAGACCAACATGATTAGGCATGCCGGTTTTCTTTTTCTTTTTCTCGTCTCCGTAGTGTCCGGGCATTATTGTTCTGCTCCTGCGTCTGTACCGTCAGCTGTACTGCCAACTTGTTTTTTACATTGTGCTACTTGTGCAGCTGTAGTGCCGTTGTCATTGTAAGGAATGAACCAGCGGTCACCTGTAGTATTTACTTTATACTTTACCTGCATCGTATCAATACGTGCAGATGGATCATATGCTTTAGACATAATTAAAATTGAATATCAGAACGTTCGAGTTTGTCATACACATCTTGTCTGTATGCTTCATCTCTATCGTAACGAGGGTCTGACATAGCTTGTACAACCTCAGCTTGACTACGGAATCCATCCGCAGCTGGAGCACTTTTGCCTGTAAGCATTCGACCTTCGTAACCTTCTTGAGCTTCATACTCAGCTCGTAGTCCAGCAACTGCAATTTGTATAGCGGTAGAATTACCTCTATCTATCATATCATTAAAAGCATCTAGCTTTGTTTCTGATAAGTTTTGAGCTGCCCAACTTGTTAATCTTCCATACTCTGCTTCACCACCTGCTGAGTTATAAACTTGGTTCATCTCAGCATCAGTTAAGTCAGTAGCTACACCACCATCTACATCTGGGTTGCGATCTCTGATAGCCATGTAAGCTTCTACTAGATCTGAACTAGACATCTCTGTAAAACGTTGCATTGTTTCTTCAGAGATTGCTCCGTCATTCTCATAGTATTCTTCAGAGGCAGTAGTTATTAAGTCTACACCTTCTGCAACTTCTTCAGGATACTCATCTTCATCAAATGTAGTCTCTTCAACTTCATCATCTTCGTCAGAGGATCCTAGTTTTTTTTGTAGATTAATGTATGCTTCTTCTAATTCTTCTGCACTCTGGTACTTACCAGCATACAGTTCAGATTCTTCTTGCCCTAGTTTCTCCGCAACGGCTAGTGAGTCTTGTTCATCTTCTGTAAACTCAGGAGCGTCAGCTGGAGTTGGGTCATACGTTAGTTTTTCCGTCATCTTTAAGTCCTTTAGCGGTGGTTACTTTTAGGTTGCCAAGACCAAACGTTGTAACTAGCTCAGGATCTGGTCCTATGTTTGCTCTAGTTGTAAACTTAGTTGGTGTGGCTCTTTCATTTTCTGGTACCAAAGGTTCTGGTTTGCTAACCTTCGGGAGGGGTTTCTTCGCTACCTTCTGTGGGCGGCTCGCCTTCTGTGTTGCCATTTGTTAATTGATCGTATCCGTCTTGAGTCATCTGATTCATTCCGGGGTTTTTGCTTGGGTCCATCATAGGAGAACTTGCAAATTGACCAGCTTGCTTCAACATCAATTGTTGCTGCATCTGTTCTTGTGCTTTCTGCTGTTCTGCTTGCATGGTTTCAGGTGTCTTAACTAGGTTAAGTACATCTATACCTTGAGCTGCAGCGAGACGTTTGACATACTCACCGGGGTCAAGATACTTAGCCATGACTTCTGGTCCCATTGTTTGTGCCAGAGTTTGTGCGAACTGAACAAGAGACTGTTGGTCTTGTCCTCTACCTAAAGCATTAACACCAGCTACTATCTGTGGTCGTACCACATCTTTAGGGATCTTCGGTAGTTGACCCGTGCGTTGTAGCATATGTAATGTTCTGTTGAGATAAGGTATCAAAAATTCAACCGTGAGCAAGCTGAATAAGCCGCCAAGTTGTTGTTCTAATTCCATTTGCGTGAGGCGTACCTCTTCCGCAGTTGTTCTTTCGCTTTGCCTAACCTGTAGTACGAGAAAGGCTTCACCTATTCTACGTTCTAAAGTTTGCATCTGCTCTGCTGCTGTTCGGAAATCTGCAGTTTTGCCTACCTGAATAACGCCAACGTCATCAGGTCTACCCTGAACGATCGCTCCGTTACCAGCATCGGCTATAGTCTTTGGTTTGGTTGTCGAGGATGGTGATACAAGGAAGACTACTTTAGCAGCTGCTGCAGAGCCTTCTACGATAGCCTGAGACAATCCTTCGAGCGATCTAATGTCGCCGAGGAACTCCTCTACTCTACCACGACCGTAATCTTCTCCGTCTACCACATTAAACCTGAGGCAGAGCCAAGGGTTTGCAGTTTTAGGAGCAGTACTACGACTGTTTGGGAGTATCTTATCAAATGCTTCTTGATGCCATACCCATCGACCATTGTCGAGTCGGACGTAAGTGTACACTTCTACGTCTTGATCATCGGATCCTGTCTTGTGGCCATCATCTCCGGGAGAGTTTGGCATAGCTACTTGGAGATCCATACCAAGTATCTTACGACTTATTAGTTCCTTTGTGACAATCTCGATGACATGCCCGTTACCATCTCTGTTTACTACAAAGCGGTTAAGGGGATAGTTCTTGAGACCATCTTTGCCCATAAATATTAATGCGTTACCAGACACAATTAAATGTTTCAATGCCTGATGGACTACAACTCTATCGCTAGAGGCATTAACATAATCCATGACCATCCTTTCCATTTTGGCAAAGGATAAATCTAATTCACTTTTTACTTCACGTGGAAACTCTTCACCAAGTTTATCATCTCTAACTTGTAGTTTAAAGAAACTTGTTTGTGGAGGTATCAATGCGAGCATAAGTTTTGCTGCCAAGTTGACAACTGACTTACTACCTACTGATTGCCACGGTGTAAATAATTTTTGATGAGTGGGACGTGAAGTCAAATCATCTTGGATAAGATAAGGCAACGTTAATCTTGAACATTCAACTGCGGTATCAAGGAACTGTCTTCTACCTACGGTCAGTTGATTGTATCTATCACGTGCTTTCATTACATCATTCCCGGGTTCTTATCTGACTGAACTTTTAGCTTAGTCTTTTTAGGGTCCATTGCATTTCGATTCGCTTCCATGTTATCTCTTGGGTTAGCATTATCAATGACCTGATTGTTGACCATGTCTGGTGGGGATGCTGGTCCGGGTTCAGGTGCTGGAGCCATTACTTGTTTTGGTGGTTGGTATCCACCGCCTCCTCCTAAACACATACGTCCTCCTTATGGTGTGTTGACACCACCGCTTGGTGTGCTTGGTAGAGAAGCAGGATTAATAGCTCCAAAGGTTTTAACACCTTCTTTAACTTTCTTAATCTCGAGAGCTTTCTTTTTCTTTGTTGATAGTTTATCCTCATCACCTTGTTCATCCTTAATTTTTTCAGGACTTACCATCTCGGCTGGAGGTGCAGCAGCTTTCATCGTTGGAGCAGCTTGCTGTCTTTGTGGTTGTGGTGGAGCCTTTGGACCGCCACCAAATAATCCGCCTACGCACATTATTCTTCTTCCTTTATTAGTTGTTTTATATATTCTACCACACTAGCTTGACCAGCACGGTACATGATGGAGGCTAATTCCTCCTTGGGGTGGACGGGTTGCCATTGGAAATTATCTTCCACTTTCTTTAGCAACTCCTCCACTCGTTCGTTGTGTAACTTAAGAGTATTGAGGGAGATTGACATTAGAATGTTCAAAGAACGCTGGCATCCTGCCGGCTTGTGTCTCAGAAAGCTGTGGAGCTTTACCTTCATACATAAGTCGGTCGCTGGAATCCAGCCAAAATTTTTTGTCCAGATATCTATCGGAACTGTTGCCTAAGGGTTGAAATATCCAGTTAATAGTTGCTTTCCGAAGCTTGTCCAAAGAATTACTAGGAACAAGACCCAGCTCACTACATACAAGACTATTTGTCGCCACGTGGATTTGTTCATCTCTGGAAATATCAGCTGATACTGTTCGGAGAGCAGCGTCACCAGTAAAGCGAAAGAAAGGAAGTAGAACAAAGAATATAGCTCGTTCTGCAACCAAGGCTTTTGTGATAGTGTGGTCTGGGTGTTGAATCCAAGCATCTCTTAACCTCATAGCTTCGTTTTCTGATTTAGCATCTACACCATGTGCATCTACTATATATTGTAGAGCTTGATCGTGACGTATCTCGTCTCTTACATTATCTATTAGTAATGTTCGAGCGTTTTCGGGAACATCTTTTTCAAGACCTTCTTTAATGAACTCACCGACAGGTAGCTCCATATGACGTATTGCGAGGCAACGTCTGATGGCTTCTTCGGCTCCGTTTTTAAAGACTCCAGCCTTTGGCTTGACTGGGGTCCATTTTCTTTTCCTACTAAGGAGTTTATCATAAGGGTTCGTTTTCATTATTCTTGACAATCGCAGTTGATCGGATTATTTAAAATGTCTTTCAAGTAATCGTCAACTTCGTCTTGGTCAAGAGCAGCGTAAGCGTTAGTCTTATCCTGAGTATCACCCATTACTTGTAAAGAATAGTAAAGGGAGGTTTGAGGAGATTCCAACCACTCTTCGACGAACGCATTGTCGTAGGTTACAACATCACTCCAAGAGTTGAAGCTGTAGCCATGAAGAAGTCCCGTAGCATCGAGAATTTTTACAATACCATCGGTGACACGTTTGTAAACGTCCCATCCGACCCTTGAAGCGATCTCGACATCGCCGTAAGAAACTCTTTCCACACCAAAGGTGCCAGAGTCACGGTCTACACTCCTCGCTATCGGAGGTGCAATTTCTGGAGTACATGTAAATCCATTTACATCTTTACTCTTGTATGAACAAGAAGCTGTTGGAGCTATAGCGAAAGCTCGTGCCATATTATTGTGACGAGCTATGTGTGCAGCTCCACCTATGGCTAGTTCTAATTGTTCTACGATATAAAATGCAGTTGGACTACATTCTTTTCCTTCTAACGCATTGGCAAAATCTGCATACGTTACTTCATTATTATTTAAGAAGTTGGCGAGTCCAAGAACCCCCAGTCCAACTTGCCTGTCTGTTTTGCTGGGGAGGTACTCTCCACTAGCTTCAATATTTGTTCTCCCATGGAGATCGCACAAGCTCGACATACCTGAAGCGAAAGCTTTTTGCAAGTCTTCGATTTGACAGGCACCGAGATTGACGTGTTGCAGGAGGCAAGTTCCTCGTGAGGGCAAATATACCTCCAAGCAAACGTTGCCTCTGATTCGGTTGTTGTCGTTGTCATATTTTATTTTGTTGAGCCAAATGTCGCCTTTGGCAATTCCTTTAAGAATTGCTTCTTTAACTCGGGAGTTACTACTGGTCCATTTTTCTCTATCGACGTTAACACATCGCTTAATCCATTGGAGTTCTTCTCTGGGCGTTTGCACGAACTCAAGAATATCGGCATGATCAATGTCAAGGTGAGCAACAACGGCACCGTTTTTAAAGTGACCACCCCTTCGTAATGTTTCATTTAAACTAGAATAAATTTTTGCAAATGATACTGGTCCACTAGCTACTAAACCTCTACCATTCTCGTGACCTCTAGGTCTGATCTTTGATAAGTGGACTGCTACTCCTGCTCCGTATCGGAGAGCATGAGAGACGAACCTCCAGCTGGCTTCTATACCGTCTGGACCTTCCATTGTGTCCTCGACGACGAATACAGTACATGAAACTGGTAGGCGTGATTCTGGGTTATCCAGCCAAGACTGGACCCGACCAGTACGGGAGATAAGTTCTGTTGTCATATTAAAATACCGAACATAGCATGTGGCTCCTTTGGCCAGCTCTCTACTAAGTTCATTAAAGAATTACTTAAAATAAAATTTTGTTTTTGTAATGCCAAGAAGACAGTAATGATATCTTCTTTACTTACATGCTTTTGTTTTAGTTTGTCGGCTATTAGCCTCATCTTTAGATCCTGCTCCGTCGTCAACTTTGTAATCGGAGGAGGGGGACCATAGTTTAGGTTCTTTTCTTTGGAAGTCATAATCGTCAGCAGTTAATATTTTGGCTAGTCTAGCGTTAACTAGAGCGTCTTCTTCTGTCATACCTTTTTCTTCAAAGGTCTCCACTACGGCTTTCCAAGTGTATCCCTTTTCCTCAAAAATTTTTTCGGCTCTTTTTACGCCGATTGTAGGTACTCCAGCATATCCGTCGGTGTTATCACCTGCCATGGTTTGAAGTAAATGCCATTTTGCACCTTCTTCTGCAGTTATTGTGAACACATCGTCAAAATTGTACAGCTGACCCGGGATCTGTTTCATATCCTTATCTGGTGAAACGATTATGTTTCCGGGAAATTTGGTGGCGTAAATACCAAGTGCATCATCACCTTCTAACAAAGGCTTTTTGATGACCTTATACTCTTTTCCAAGAGCATTGATTATACGTTTGTATCCGCAAGGTTTTTTACGATTACGATGTCCTTTGTAAGATGGTAAGATTCCTTTTCTAAAATTTACACTATCTGAGAAGAACAATATAGTAGTTGAGAAATCACCTAGTTTCTGTTCGATTCTAGCTATTTCACGCTTTGCGGCGTTATATGCATCAGTAAAATTACTTGTAACGAGTATAACATCATTACCAAAGTCTACTTCACTTTCTGCTGCGGCACATGACTTATATACAATATAGTCTGCGTCAATTAAAATTTTCATACATTAGTGGGTATCCGCCCAAGTCAATCCATCTTTAGCTTCAGCAGCTATTTGGATTCTCATATTATAATACTCACCTGCTTCGGTAGCAGATAGTTCTAATATAGACTTGAGATCTTCTACGTGTTTTGGATCACATTCAAACTGTAGTTCGTCGTGAATAAATGCAAGTTGATGACAACACAAAGACATATCTTTTATGTGTCTGTGTGCTCCGACCATCCATCTCTTGGCGATAACCGCTGCTCCTCCCTGTAAGAGGTAATTGAGAAACTTATGCCCTTTGTCCACGCTGATACGACGACCGTCGATGGCGTTTGCATAACCTCTATCACTACACTTTTTACAAGCTTGTAGCAGCTCTGCAAGACCCGGAATGGCATCAACATAAGCTTTACGAATCTCCCTTCCCTTCTTCCTAGCGGATTCTTCGGATAGTAACTGATCATAAGAGTGTCCTAGTTTAATATCTCCGCAACCATAAAGAAAGGCATAAGTTACAGTCTTGACTTGACGTCTAGTTATACCTATTTTATCGGCATTGGTTTGGTGTATGTCGCCTGTTGTAAGAATCTCTGCATACCTACCGCCGTCGTATCTGGCTAGATAGTGAGCGAGCATGCGTAGTTCTATACCCGATAAGTCAGCTGCGACCATGCGTTGACCGGGTGTAGCTATAAATAAACGTCTAAATCGTTCATCACTTGGAACTTGTCCAAGGTTTGGTGTACGATGATGACATCTAAATGTAGCAGTATTTGTAGCACAATAGTGATGTATTCTAGACTTCGTACATAGCTTCTGCCATGCGTTCACGCCTTCGGATATCATCCCTAACTGCTTCGTCAGATCCAGTAGTGTCAGAAATTTCAGAGCTGTATCCGTTCCAATGTCTCTGAGTACTGTCTCGTCTATTACTGGTTTTCCTGTGGATGTCAGCGATTCGGGCGTCCAACCACAATGTATTTGTAAGATCCATGCGATATGATCCCGTGATGATGGATTAAATTCTTTTAATCGAGTAAATGTACAACCTTCGATGTACCCTTGGCTCTTATTATTTCTTTTAGGAGTAAATTCCTTTCCTGCAACGTAAGGATACCTGTTGAGAAGTACCTCAGTAATCGCCTCATACTCAATTCTGAGAGCAGATTCAAGTTTCCGTGCAGCTTGTTCATCAAAATACCATCCATGGATCTCCTGTTGTGTGAGTATTTGAGCTACCTCGTGTTCTAGTTTGACCCACTCAGGTAACGGTGGAAGTGATTGCATAGTTTTTGTGTAACAGCAACGTCTTGTACGCAGTAGTCTTCCATCTCTTGAGACCATGTAGACCAATCAGTATCTTTACCAAAGTTTCCTTTGTATTCTCCTAATCGGTATCCATATGATTCGAGTGAATGTCTACCATATAATTGTAACGGCATATGTTTCCAGTTTCTTCTTTTGTCTATCTCTATCATATTAGGATGATATAGACGAGATAGCACAAGAGTATCAACAATTTCTCCCTGAGGATTAAACCATGGATACATCTTTTTGATTATAGGTATATCAAATCCTATAATATTGTGTCCAATAATTCGTGAAGCTTGTTCAATAAACTGAACGCCTCTGACTATTGGTTCTGCAGCTCCTGTGTCATTGTAGCTGACGGTCATCCCCTCATCTACGTAATGTACTGCAATGCAATGGATCTCAGTAGTATTCTTAAGAAGACCGTTTGTTTCTAGGTCTATTATTACTGGTCCAGTCAAAAGTTTTGTCTCTGAACTTTGCTTTTCGTTTGGCATCTTTGGTAGGTGGTTTAGGTTTTTGTAGCTCAGAAGTCTGTGCTGGGATTGAAAACGCTGTTCGTAGTTTCATGTTCTGTAAACCTCGATGTAGATAAATCGTATTTTATTTGACCTGCAAATCCAGTTTCTCCTGAATAACGGTTTTTAATAATTCTAAGAGTGGTAATATCTTTATCAGTTTCTGCCTGTTGGTCTCGCTCCAGAGCGATGACTTGATCGCTGAGTTGAGCAATGCTATGAGATCCTCGGAGTTGGCTGAGGGAAACTTTTCCTCCCTCTTCGTGCGAAGTCCTATCATTGTTACTTCTCCTTAAATGAGATACTAGAAATAATGTAATGCCAGTACGCTCAACTAATGACCTTAGTTTGGTCATGGTAGTATCAATCATACGTCTCTCGTCTCCGTCCAATCCACTCAATAATATACTGAGGTGATCGAGGAATACAATACGACATTCCAATCCACAGGCAAGGTACTCGATCCGAGAGTAAATTGTCTCAGGATCGTACGAGCCAAAACCATCAAACAAGAATAGATTCCAATGTTCCAGAGTAAGGCGAAAAGAGTCTTCCAATTCTGATTGTTCATGTTCTCCTATGTGTAATGATTTACCCAATGCACAAGACATTAGACCTAAAGCACTTCGTCTGTTAGATTCCTCTAAAGCTAAGTAACCTACTTTCTCTCCCTTATCTAGGAGACCTGCTGCAATTTGGCGGCAGAAACTTGATTTACCAATACCTGACCCTGATGTTATAGTAATCAGTTCCTGATATCGGATTCCGTGTAGCTTTTCATTGAGTCCTTGGAATGGATACTCGTGATCTGCTGGTGGTGTTGGTGTTGTGACCAGACTTAATAATGATTTACCTTCGACAATACCATCTGGTCGGTATGGTTTGGCATCCCAGATTGCTTTCCGGATTGCCTCAGAGTCGTTGGCTTGCAAGGCTTCTGAAGGATCTTTGTATGACTCCAGACGAGCTATCTTCGTTTTCCCGGGTGGTAATACGGTTGCAGCTTCTTCTGCTGCCTTGATACCTGCCTCATCATTATCGAAAAATAGTACAATTTCCTCATAACCTTGAAATAGTGGTATTTGTTTTTGAATGTCTTTCTTAGCACTAGCAGCTCCATGAGGAAGTGAGACCATTGGCCAGCCACTCATGGCTTCATAGCAACTAGCTGCGTCTAGTTCGCCTTCAGTAACAACAATACGTTTACCAGTACTAGGAAAACGATGCTGACCGAATAGCGTATTAGTGGAAACTCCTGCATATCGAAAGTCTTTTTTCTTTGTTTTGGTCTTGATACCCTGCAATACTCCTGATTCATCATGGTATGGAAACTTTAATTCGTTGCCATCTACATAAATTTGGTAAAATTTGTTAGTTTTTTCAGAAATACCACGTTTTTGCAGCCGTTCGGCTGAACCTGTAAGGTATACTTGTCCCTGCATTTTGTCATTGTGAATAGGTTTGTCTCCGTCCGTGACATTATGACAGACGAAGCAGTAAGTGTGTCCATCTGAGTACAAGGAATTGCCATCAGATGAACCACAGTTGTCGCAAGGAATGTGCCTTACGAACTCATTATCGGTCATGTTAACCATTCAATCGGTATATCATGGTAAGCTGTCCACGGAATGTCATGCTTTTCACAAAACATTGCGTATGTAGTCTTACTTTTTTTATTTATTTTATTATATGGTGCTTGAAATACCATACGTAAATCCATGTCTGGATTATCTTTTTTCACGGCCAATATTTTCCTGCGATCAGCAGGTGACCAATAGCCTTTGGCTTCTAAATATACGTGATTAGGAAGTACAAAGTCTGGGCAATAGTGGTGTTGGATTGTGTAGCAGATCTTCTCAGACTCATATTCGTATTTAACTCCAAGCGTTGAAAAGAGAGTAGCGATTCTCTCTTCCAACTTGGATTTGAATTTAGAAGTCGTCTTCGTCATCTTCTACTGAACTTGGTGTAGTGTCAGGGATGATGTTAGGGTCAGCTGCCTTGTAACCTGATGACTTACCGAATAGTTCAGCAACTGCACTTACGTCCATGTCACCTGTGTCTACGCCAGCCTCACCTTTTACTGAGACAACTTGTACACCAACCAACTTAAGAGAGCTACCATAGGTAACCCCATCCCTAAGAATATATGGTTTTTGATAGAAACCCAGTTTAACAGTAGATCCTGCATATAATGGAATGTTTGTATCTGTGAGTTGTGTACCCTCTGTATCTACTACAGGAGGACGGTTCTCTTCGTTCCAAGAGAATTTAATTTTATACTTATCCTTAGAAACTTCTTCCCATGGCTCAGGTTTGAGCGTGGAGCGTTTCGGATTTTTGAGCTTAGACTCTGCCCATTTTAGGACTTCAGCTCGCTCATCTTCTAATTTGTCAACAACATTTGTGTCAACAACAGCCGAGAGTGAATAGCCAAACTTACTAGGAGCTAGTATTGCTTGGAATCCCTCAAGTGTTACAGGGTTTTCAGTTTTGTGAATTGTTCTTGCCATTAGCAGAAAAAATAAGTGGAATCAATCACGGATCTCGGTTCAAGATCTCCAATGATCGGTGGGTCAGTTTCCGCTCCAATTTGTTGGGCGAAAGTATGTAGATAATCATGGTCAGCAAACAAGTACATGTATGTTTCCCTGACTATAGTAGACAGTAAAGACATATCTGTAGCTCTGCATAGAACTGAGTCATGTATCAATGCGATGGGTGCATCAAATCGTTTGACACTCTCATGTAAAAGAGATGCATCAAGCGAATGTATGAGATTAGGAGCTGTTGCAGCTTTATGCCGACTCCTATCTACTATTTTACCATCTTCTGTAGCAACTGTCAAGCGACATCTACCAAGAAGTTTAAGATCAATAGTTTCCATTTGCTTTTTCATCAATCGTTGTACGACTACAAATCCAGATGGTGTTGTCCATTCTAGTTCTGTAACGCCACGTTTGATAGCTTTAGACACCTCGTCTTCAATCCATTTCATAACGGACATCGGACCGGGAACTACCAGAGACATCGCTTCCCTGACAGCTCTGACTGTAAGAGTCAGGTCGTCCTTGTCAACCTCTATACCTTTTTCTTGAAGTGCCTCCCTGATGTAAGCTCGGTTACTGAACGCCTTAGCATTGTAAGGTATTGTCATAACTGTTCTTTTCACGGATTTCCTATCCCAGACAGGATGTAAGACCTTAGGTATATTAGGTTTAGACACTTCAGCTATAACGGCATAAGCATCTTGTGGTCGATCAGATGGCAACACATTGACAAGTTGTGCTGTTGATTTATCACGGGCGAGACCTGCGAGAATCTGTAGACCACTACATGTAGCGTCTGTTGCTACACATAGATTTGTAGTCAATCTATCCTTCTTGAGAACGCAATGATAGTACTCATCACATGCTGCAAGAAACTGCCATGGCTCCTCTGCACCTTCCCAGTCTCCTATGTTATCTACAGGATCCTCGGCGATACGAGTTATTGTGGCAATGTTATCTTTGACCCATTGTTGTCTGTCATTCCATGTGTGTTTATCAAGACCATACGTTGTAGCTACTTGAAAAGCTAACCATTTGTAAGATTCTGGTGTAACATCAGCTGACTCAGCAAACTTAATCAAACTTTTTCCAAAGTCAGTATCTTGCGGAGTAAGGAATGCAGGTATTGGGTATGCTCTACCTCTGTAATCGAAAGACCACGGTATATAGAACACATCTCTATCTTTAAACTTAGACACAGCTTCCATAGTCATACGAGTACGGCAAGACCTTCTAGTCTCTTGAGCTTGTCTATTCATTACTTCAGCTACTCTTCTTCTGTAGTTCTTCCGAGACTCCTTGTTCTCAGCTATATCTACAGGTTTAGGAGGTATGTCATAATGTATGATAGGGAGGAATTTCCCAACACTAATTTCTTTTTCTTGTAAGAACTCAGCAGTACTTACTATAAAGGGATTTAGTTTATATCCGACCTTCTGTATTTTATTCAGAAAGTCTAGTGGTGTTTCTCCCTGTATACGGTGGCGGTCGCCTCTTCTGACCATGTCGTGACCACACATAACTTCGTTAAGAATGTAGCCTCCTTGTTCTTCATTGCTCCAATCCCTTGGTGGCACTAGCATTGGCCAAGCTAAAGGTGAGAACAACTCAGCAGTAGCCATAACTTCGTCCTTGATGTCCAAGAACTCAGCTGTTGGTAATACATATGTAACAGTTTTATGTCCTTCTCTTATCTTTTCCTGAGTAAACCAACCACTTGATTCCATGATACAGTCAAGTAGCCAACCTCCGAGCTTCACACGAATGGATCTACCCCATGGCGTCCATGCAGGTACTTTGTAACGATTCATCAAAGTCTTGATCACGACTAGCTTTTGCTGTGTACCAATAGACTTGTGCCAATAGTTTTTCTTTAGTGTAGTCAATAGAGCTGGTACCTTCTCCTCATAATGTCTCATCTGACACTCATCTTCAATGGCATGACCTATAGAGTCACATACATTGACAGCGAAGTTACTACCTTCCTTGAAGCTAAACACCTTATCAAATGTAATTTTACATGCTATTGCAGCAGCAGCCAACGGCTCCAGACCAGCAAGATACTTGTGTATCTCCTTAAATGCTACACCTGTGTGACCTTCGTGAAT
>VTLG01009524.1_pt1 | contig 29081 bp, 45 predicted proteins | sample 4694571 | NCBI WGS metagenome assembly VTLG01 (sample SAMN12604809, study PRJNA352737) | marine metagenome | biome: ENVO:00000447; feature: ENVO:00000209|ENVO:00000569|ENVO:01000036; material: ENVO:00002151; isolation source: viral sequences binned using virsorter ...
CAATTCCAATGCCCCTTTAACTGCCGGCCATACCATGTTAAAAGCTCGGCCAAAGGCATCGGGTATATAATCAAGATAAACTTTGAATGTATCAAGTAACGCCTGGCCGATCAGTCCAGAATTTTTTATAATCCCTTTCCCTGTTGCTTTCCAGTCTATTTTTTGCATAATTTTAAATCCGGAAGCTGTTTTTTCTGCGAATTTTTTTATCCCCTTTGCGCCTGTTTCTAATAGTGGGAGAAAAATAAAGCCCAATTCTTCACCGGCATCCCCTATAGCGTTCTGCATCTGGGCCATGGCTCCACTAAATGTTTGAGCTTCTGTAGCTGCCATTCCTTTGAATTGTTCACCTAATAGTTTTACACCTTCACCGGCCCTTAATTGTTCAGCAGTTAAATTTCTCAATGCTGGAACAGATTCACCAAGTTCTCCTGTCATTCCAGATAATGTTTTAGACGTATTTCGTACTGCTCCTTCTAGTGTCATTCCAGTAGCAGCCGCCAGATCCATTGCTACCGGGATCATCTCTTTTATTTGTGCTTCAGTCATTCCTATTGAAGCAAGATATGACATTTGTGCTATGGTTGCTTCATCACCAAATGTTGTACTACCCTGTAAAGCAGAAGCCTGGGCCTTCAGTGCATCAATATTACCACCCAGAGCCTGGGTTAGTTTTTTCTCTACTTTTTCCTGTTCAGCAGCAAGATCTGCGCCCTTCTTAATAGCTACAGCCATTGCGCCGCCGACCACCCCAGCAGCTATTCCAGCTGTCTTTGCCAGGCCCCCTAATGACTTGCTTAATCCGCCTATACTTTTTTCGGCTTTTTTTGCTCCATGTTCTTCAACGTCTATTCTTAATTTAGGCATTTTTATCGTCTTTCTTTATGCAGTGAGTATGTTCTTCATCTATTAAAAGAAAATCATCCACTACTTTGGCTGGAGTTTGATTGATTGATGGGTAGGGTGGGCAGTTGAAAGCCTTGGAATATGAATATTCTTTTATGGTGTTTTGCATTTCGCTATCTACCAGGGCTTCCGGGGATGTGAAAAATAAACATTGTGAGTATAGAGCTTCACCGAGTTTAAATCCTTTAGATACTGCTTCATCATATAATTCCAAAATTTCAACGTATACGTCATTAATATTCCTAAATGTACACTCTACCCCGGAAGATGGCGCTATAGCTTTATATGGATATTCTACGCCACTATATGCGGTCTTTGTTGAACTCTTGAAACTAATCCATACATTTATCCGGAGAAGTGCATCATCTATTTTTTTTTATTCGCTTCTTCAAAGATCTTCTGCGCTATTGCCACTATTTCATCTGTTGAGTATTTATTTATCTCCTCATCAGTGAGTTCTGTTCCGATTCGGATCACATCGATCCAATAGGAAAATCCAGGAATCTCATCACCTTTGGATTTGGCTATCATTTCGTCATTCAGTTTACAGCGATCCTTAAGGCCCAGCTCTTTTAGCTCGATCTCGAATGACTTGAACTCTTGATTTTTAGCTGCTTTGACTTTTGCCATTACATTGCCGCTATTGCTGTATCAGAAAATAAACTGATCTTCAACGCTTCAGTAGATGAATTCTGAACACATTCAAATGGCAGAGTCCAGAACACTCCGGCTTCTGAAAAATCAAAGTTAGGATTATCTGGAACTTGAACTTCTGCTAGGATATTCATTTCGCTTACAGTGGATACAGTTCCATCCCCAAACTTCAGAGCCAGGCTTCCTACATTTCCATCTAGGTAGCTTTGTAGTGCATTGATCCCAGCAGTTAGGCCCACTTCAGTATCATGTTTGAATGTAATATCTCCAGTGATTGTATATTCTGGGAAAGAATACCCTTCAGCATTTCCGTCTGAATCAGAACCAATTCTATTAACACCATTAGCTATATTCAAGTTAAATGATTTTAATATCAGATCCTGGTCAGCAGTTCCATCTATCTCCAACTGTTTAGTCGATAAACTTCCAAGGTTGAATGATACCCCTTGATCTGGCTTCACCCAGGTTCCACTATGAGTTCTCTCTAGGCTTGCGCCCTGGAAAACTCCAGCAGATTTTTCTGCGGAAAATCCAGAGAAATAATTCCCAGATATTCTTAATTGGCCGCCATCGCTGCCATAGTCAGCAGATAGTGCAAGATCCGATACTACACATCCTGGTACTGTAATTCCAGCGGCTGCAAGTTGTGTGTCAAATGCTAAATTAACAGAATGTGGAAGTCCGCCACTTATAGTTCCACCGATAGAAGTATTGTTGCTGGATCCATCAAACTCTACAGTATATACATTAGATCCATCGGCTGTATAGTCCTGGCCCACTAATACTAAATGTTGAAGTAGTAGTTCTGGGGTTGCTATAAAATCAAAGGGGCATGTAACTGTTCCATTCTTTCTTTCTATAACAGTATCCGTTGCATCTTTGATCGTACCTCTGCCAGATAATAATCTCGATTCTCTATGAATGTTGAATGTGGGTTTATCTGCCTGGGTTACTGGCAGCTGTCTATAAGCTGTTGCATCTTCCAGATCATCAAAATCTAAACATTTCCCGAATGTTGTTTCACCTTTGATTCCCATTCGCAGTTTCGATATGGGAGTTACAGTTGTGCTGATTGCCATTTTCTATTTCTCCTTTTTAGTTGCTTTTTCTGCTAATCCCATCGAAAGTAATTTACTCCCAACTTCTTTATTTACTTCTACAGTTTTTCCATCTCGCAGATCATTGTATTGTTTAGTGGTGCATGGCAGATGTATTGCATTTACATTGTTTAGCTTTCTGCCTTTTATTTTTATAGTATCTTTTTTCATTTATAACTCCGCTATAATATGTGAATGGGTGCAGCTCAAATCGAACTGAACTGTATATGGATCATCATCATCCCCTACATCGAATTCAGTAGATGTTATTTTACAATCATATAAATTTGTTTGACTTTTATCCTCCAGGGCCACAACCAGGCTGTTCAGTATAACAGCTTCAAGTCTACTTGCTACACTCATTATATGTTCAAATCTTTTAGTATCTGCTATTCCACCTTCATTGATGTAGTGGATTGTGTAGTTATATTCCCTGGTTTCCAGGTCAGCAGTCCATTCTAATACCGAACTGCTCGCAGGCTTTATAATAAAATATTGGGATCCCTTGTTCTTTTCAGTATTATCGCCCAGGGTTATAGGTATCGAACTTGAGAACTCTGCTCTAACTTTCCTCATTAGCATTTGGTTTATTAGCTTCCACCAGTTTTGATAGTCTACTGCCATCTATGCCCTGTGTAATTGTATGTTATCGGTTACACTATTTGTAGGGCTAACTGCTCCACTTATAGCTTCGATTTCCCATATATCTGATACTGCCATTGCTCCGCCCTGGAATCTTACTTTCAATCCACCCAGGCCAGCCCATGCATCATATCCACCAGTTACAATTAATCCAGTTTCCTCACTACCAAACAGTTTATCATTCCCATAGTATTCTACTTTGCATTTCGCTACACCATAAGCCCCAAGGGTTGTGCATGTTATTCGGATCATATCATATCCATTATGGCCGGCTTCAAAATCCCCATCTACATCTACCAGATACATCGTTCCAGTTCTGAATATCTCCCTTATACTTCCCTTCTTTGATGTTTCTGTAACTTCATGTGATAGTTTTATTTTACCTTCATTTAGCCTATCTACAATACCAGTTCCTTGTGAGTTTGTTACCATATCATAGTAAGCCTGGGCCTGTTCATCCATTGGATTCCTGGATCTAATTAAATTTGCAGCCGCAATATAACAAGTAGCTTTTATGATTATAGGATCGTAGGCTGGTGTTACGCTTGTCGATGATTCAGTTGCGCTGTTTGTAACAGATGCATCTTGTGGTACTTGTGGAATCGGGGTATCGAATCTTGCATCTATTAGGCTGTGTAGCTCCAGGGATGCATTTACTAATTGCTGATCTATAAATGTTGCAAAATCCAGGCCCCCTTCAAATACTTGATCACTCACATTCGTTGATGAATAGGTTGAGTCGAAGTATTCTACTTTATTTTCAGCTTCTACATATCGCCATTGCCCATTTGATCCTGGTTCACTACCATGCTCTGCTCCTAGCTCATCTCCATTTACAAACAGCAGTTCTATATATCCAGTGTCCTGGAATGTATGTAAATTCGCAGAAGTTGAGCTTGGGAAAATTTGAACCTTCTGGTCGAAATCACCAAAATTATTAAAATAGTTTTTCAAGTCCGCCTGTGTAGCGTAGCTAAATGTCGTTATGGCCATCTAGAATACCTCTATCTTTATTTTACCAACCATTCTTGTGTTTTGGACAGTTGCATGTACAGCAGTTAGTGAGTTGGCCCTGGCCGCTTCATCTGCATCTCTCTTTCCACTAAATGGGCCAGAATGTAAGCAGCTGATTTTGAATTGTGCATACTTGTAATCACATGTGAAATTAAGAGCGCCAGATTCGTAGGAAATAACTCCCTTTTTCTCGCCACCACTCATAAGGTTTCCAGCTCCATCATCATATATAATTCTATCAAGATTAGGTATTTCTTTGTTTGTGATTGAATCATATCGAGGGCTATCTGGAACCTTTGCCGCTACCGCTTCCGGTAGGTCTGCTGGAAATCTACCAAACGTATTTGTTCCATCAAATAGTTCATCTGTTCCACTCGTTCCATCGGTGTTAGTCGTTATAGCTATAGCCGAGCTTGAGCTTAACTGATTAGATGTTATTCTCAAGTTTCCATTTACGATCGCTACTGTGGCCCCTATCTTATATGCATTTTTGGCTGGATCTGGCTTTAAATTATCTATGGCTGTCTGCATGGCTGCGATTACACCATCCGATCCCCCAAATTTAACAGATGAACCAGTAGCAAAGGTTATAGCATCTGTAGTTTTCCCATCAATAGCTATACTCATATAGTATGTTGTGTTTGCAGTTAGGCCAGTAGAATCATTTGCAGTTAGATCTCCGTCTGCTGTGATCTCCTGGTATCCTGGCTCATAAAATTGTAGCATTACACTGCCTGGTGTTATTCCGAATGTTGTAGTTGAATCTGTTCTCCCATATCCATAAAGGTTCCGGGCCTTGAATGCTCCGCTTCCGTTTGTAATAGGATTTGGGATTAGGAATGGATTCCCTCGGCCAGATGGACCTTGCCCGGCTGTATCATATACTCCCATAAGTTCATTGAAGAATGGAAAGTAAACATCTGAATTGTCATCATGGCCAGTTATTTGAGCATCTTTATCTCCATCTACTGTACCGAATAGCCCTCGCTTTACTGTTAGAGCATGTGTGCTAATCCCTGTAACTTCCAGGATTTCTATCTGGGTTGCTGTGGTTGCAGCAGTCGTTCCTAGTTGGATATAATCCCCTACCCTAAAATAACCACCAGCATCTACTGTTATTTCTGTTTCCCCAGCTTCAACGCCAGCATCATTTAAGTCTGTTCCAGAATCTACATAGTTAGTAGTTGCTGTAAAGTCTACAGCAGTTCCATCATAGACTTGGCCTAGAGCAGCTGTTGGTATGATCCCTCGAAGTGGTGGAATTATAGTTTGGCCTGGGAGTAATAGAGATTGAAGATAATGAACATCACCATCAGCGGCTTCTGCCGAATAGGATTCATATCCAAGCAATAATATCGCTGGTATATCCCCAGTGTTATGGATCCGTACTTCTTTTGGATCATCGGTTTTTACTGCTGTAGCAGATGCAGTTTTACTTATACTTAATATCTGGCTAGCTACTGTTCCAGTTGCTACATAACTTACCTCTTTGGTTACAGTTTCTATTGGTGTTTGTGTTTTACTTAATACTTGATCTTCAGTGTACTGTGGCATATTGTTCCCTACCTATAGTTGTATTTAACTTGTGCATTTATTGATAAATCAGAATTAGTTCCATCTGGCTTGCAAAATAGCACTAGAACTTTTCCTTCAGCTACATCTACATTGCTGCCGGTTAGAGTCAAAAGATCTGTATAGACTTGTTCATATCCATCACCACTTATTGCCGCAGCGCTTTGTGCTACTCTGACTCCCACCGACAAATCTCCTCCAGTTGCATCATTTGTAGTTCTCATGCTATATGACATCAAGCAGAATTCATTAGCATCTCCAGTAGCAGTACTGCTGGCCCAATGAACTATGACTGATTGTACTGTAATATCTACTGGCACCCTAAAGTAGCTTATCAAAACATCATCAGCATCAGCGGATATTGTAAAGCTGTCAGCTGGTGTTGATCCGGTTCCACCAGAAAATGCAGCACCAGCATTTGGCCTACCAGCTACTTGTCTGTTTAGAGCATTCCAGGCTCCAGATATACTTGGGGCTGCATCACCAGAAGATATTAGCCATTCTGCTATGTGGGTGTTCACTATATGTTGGCCGAGTCCAGCTTTTACAAGGTCATTCGTTGAATCTACAGAGAATAAACCTTCATTATCTGCGCTTTTGACAAGGAATAGGCTAGTAGTGTCGCTATCTGGATTGACTACTAAAGATCTGCTTGAAATATGACAAGAGGTATCAGCACCATTACCAGTTTTTACTCTCCTTATAGTTCCGTCTACTCCTGTATTCCCATTGTCTAACCAGAATAGATCTTTGTATGTTGATTTTTTAGTTTTGTCTTGCATTGACATTATCTATAGACTCCTCGATTTGAAACTCCCTCAAATACAAATACTATTGTTATGTTTGTGTCGTATGGCGCATTTGTAGGATCTACTGAAATAGCCAAGATATCCCCTTGATTAAAGGAATTGTTATAGCCAGTAAAATGATACATGTAGGGTGTATCATCAGCGACATGGGTTCTGGTAACCAATGCTTGAGCTGTAGAGTTTGGGTTTTCTGTTCCAGTTTCCGATACATGTAAGCCTACTACTGTTTCCCCAATATTTGCTTCACTTCTTAATATAGCAAATTCTAAATATCCATCATAAGGTGCAACAAAAGCCACCCATTCATTCAAAGATGTGGTTGATCCTTGTTCTTGGTTATACCCGATCAATGGAACATATTTTTTGCCAGTTGAATTAGTATAGTATCCACATCCAATTATATGTCTTTCTGTAGTTCCTACCTCAACAAAGTTTTTAAGTATATTCCCAGATACATGTAGGTTTTTTATCCTTACTTCATCAGTAGATACTTCAATAGGCAGCTGATCTTCCTCTGCAAATAAAGGGGCCAGATCCCCAGACAATTTTTTATTAATTTTTATATCTTTCAAGATTCCAGCTTCTCTATCCTGGCTTCCAGGTCTTTAACTTTGTGATCCAGTTCATTAGGTTCTTCTACATAACTCAAAACCTTATCTAGCTTGAATGCCTTCATTATGTGATCCAAGACTTTAGGCAGAACCCATTTCAGTATCATTGCCTGGGGGATCATTTTTTCATATCCTTGGCTACGTCTACTATAATTTCATGTACAATTCCCAGGAGATCCGCTTCCTGTTTTTCATTCAACAAAGGCACATCAAATTTCTTATTTATTTTTTCTATTACCAGGGCCTTGTTATCCACTAAATACTTCACAAAATAATCTGTAGAAAAGTTGATTAACCATTGACTAAACTTACTCATTTTGCTTCTCTCCTATTTGTGTCCATTTTTTTTCTTATAACTTCTTATGATTCGTTCTTTTTCTCTTTCCTGGGCATCTACTATAAACTTTACCAGGGTATCTGTGTTTGATGACCATTCAGAAAGTTTGATTTCCATCTCTTTCTGTTTATCAATCAGTTTAATAATTATCAGTCGTAATTCATCAAATCGATTCAGCAGCATGTCTGTTAGATTGCCTGTGATGTACTTTATAAGATAAAAACATCCCCACATCATTGCCAGGCTTGTTGCTATTGGCACCCCTAACTCTGAAACAACTTGCTGTATATCCACCCATTATTTCCTTATCTCGAAATGAGGATAATCTTTAAATCCTGTATCTTTCGTATCAAAATCCCCATCCCAATCGTTACCCCAGATCACCTTCACATCCGGATACATCATCCTGGCTATTCCTAAAAAGAACCCAGCGAACAATGTTAGCCGCTCATAATCATCCCAGGGGATCCCACCTTTTACAGTGGGATCGTAGGGTGCTATGTCGATTGCTAGTGAGGGATAGGCATTATGCCTACCATTGGGGTAGGATGCTTTTGAATTTCCTTTGGCTACCGCAGCATTCTGATCTTCTTTATTCCTATGCCCACATATAACGCTGCAATCCACATGCTTCACTACTTCATTTGCGATAGCTTGTAATCTTTCATCACAAGTTTCCAGGCGCTTCCTAGAGGTACTTCCAAATTTAGGCATTACGTTGTCCGGCCTTGTGTATAAATCATAACAGAATTGCCTTCGTATAAACTAAATGTTCCTGTCCATTTTCCATAAATTGTTGCACCAACTGGAACATCAGTTACTAAAATATTATCATGCACATCTGCATCTTCAGATAACATTATAGCAATATTTGATCCATCTCCATCAGCTGTTAAAGCAGTTATAGCCACAATAGTTGCCCCAAGGTTGAATGTTGCATAATGTGTGCTATCACCCCCGGTATCAGTTATTGATACAGCTGTTGGTGTGCAGTCAGTTGCAACATCTGATGCATCTTCATCTACTTTTACAAAAATGGCACCGCCAGCCCCGGTCAATATTCCAAGGCCTTCCCTTACAGATCCGCTTTTAATGGTTTGCCATGTAGCCATTATGTTGAGGATCCTTCCCTGTAAACATAAGCCTTATCTCCAGTTCCCACTATGACTTCACTCCATCTTCCATAGATTGTACATCCAGCTGGTACTTCTATTGCAGATAAATCATCCCAGACACTATTATCAACAGATGTGGCTGTAATTGTTGCTGCATCTAAAGCTGTTATAGCTACATAGGTATCCGCATTTACTGTAGCGGCAGAAACATAATCTGCACCCCCGGCTCCAGTTAATATTCCAAGCGAATCCCTCTCTGACTGACTTTTAATAGATACGTATGCCATTTATTAATCCTCTACTTCCGTAACTTTCCAGCCCCTAGCTGTATAGCTTTGTTTAATTTCATCAGTCATTGACTCTGGTTTTCTGTATATAACCCTACCATCTGATTTAGTTATATTATATCCAGTTATGGTTTTAGATTTTTTAGCTTTAGCCATTTTTACTCTCCATGTATGGTTTTTTTAGTGTTCCTGGGCCGAACCCAGAGAAAGATCCCACTTCATGGGATTTCCCTCCATCTCTTGCCCTATTGAATATACAATCATAGTAATCCATATAGTCCATTTTTTTGCCTTTATAGAATGCTTCCTTGCCCTTCTCTTTATCATCTATAAGGCATAAATCATTATTAGGATCAACATCTATTCCGAAAGGTTTGGTTCCTCCGGTATCTTTCAAAACTTTATCTTTTTTTATATGTATATCAGCCATATATCTCCTGGCTCTTGGGGAGTCCACTTGAAAGACTCCCCTGGCCAATAGTTCTACCAAGTATCCATTAAGATACTTCGGTATGTACTTCTACGCAGTGAAGATCAACTAATTGTAAAGAATTAAAATACCCATTAGCCACTATTTGAGTTGCGGCTGCTGGTGCATTTCTATCCGTTTCAATCTGTATGAAACTTCCACCACCTTGATCAATAAAACCATAACCAAAAGCGGTTTTCGAAAATACTCCACCTTTGCGCTGATCACTTGTAGCTGGAACTTGTGGGGATGTGTATATACCAATCCCACCCAGTTGAGTTACAAATCCAGGGCCGACTAACGAGTCAGCTACTGTTCCAGGTGTTATACCAGCCGAAGCATTTAGATCTTCAGTTATTCCATGATTTCCATATACTTGCAATGGATGTAATACTGCATTATAATCCCTAGGAGCATCATTCGCTTCAAGTGTTCCTACTGCATCAAACAGTATTCCCAAATTGTTATGTACTGCTGCGCCACCTACTCCGTTAGTTGATGCATCAAACAATGCACATCCTTCTTCATCGAAGTGAGCTGCTACTGCATTACCTAAAACTCTACCCACATTTACTAACAGCGCATCTGCATTACCATGTGCAGCCAAGTCTGTTACTTCTGTATAGATATTGTTTCTGAATACTTCAGCGGTTACTGCATTGGTTTCGATTGCGACTGATGTACCAGTTGTTTCTTCTGCACCGGATGCTGATGTTTGTACTCCAGACAATGCTTCTTTAGCATATACTGGAAACTGTGCAACATTTGTACCGGGTGAACATGCTACTCCTGTGAATAGTGGAGCGCATACATTTGCTTTGTGAAATTGTACGATTGCTGATGCGATTACCTTACCTAATCCACCCTGGGCACCATCGCTACTGACATCTGTAAAAGCCATTTTTATTTACCTCATTTTATATTATTTTATTACTACCATTCAAGGCAGCAGAGCATCCTTTAGGATCCTTCATAGCATATTCCTCCCATGAGGAGTATCCACCGAAATCACCGCCTGGCTGCACCCCAGCCCTCTGTGAATTTATCTTGTTAGCATTAGCATTTGCAGTTTGATCTTCTACAAACTTCTCTAGTGAAGTTAGGTTCTGTATCTCATCTGCAACATATCTAACATTTTCCGGCAGTTTTTCCGTTAGCGCCTGGCGGCGATCTGCCTGGTAAGTATCCCATTGCCCAGCCTTGGCATCTGCCTTTTCAAGTTTAGCTTTGAGTTCTGTTATAATCACATCTTGCTGCTCATTAGCTTTGAGCTTTTCTTCTCTGGCCGACTCTTGTGATAACTCGAACTTCTTGATCTTTGCATTCAGCTCATCGATGGTTGCTTGGTTGTTATTCCTTTGGCCAATAACTTCATCTAACCTGGCTTTAGGGATCATATCATTGTTTACGGATTCTGTTCCGGCATTTGTTTCGGTGTTTACTTCACCTGGTTTTACTTCTGCCATTTGTACCTCTTTTGTGAGTTATTGTTATTAATTAATTTATGTGATTTTTATCACCATTTAATACTTATTTTTTTATATGCTATTTCTTTGGTAGCTTGATTTTTATTGTCTGGTCTTTCTGGCTATCGAATCCCTTCTGAACATACTTATCCATTTTCTTCTGGAGATACTTTTCTATATGTTTAGGTACCGGTTTGCTGTCTGTTGTTATAACTCTACCCATTCTTGCCAGGCTAGCCACTTTGCCGCCATGTGCTGCTGTTCCAAATGAGAACCCATTTTTATGTGGATCTACCATCATTTTAAAATCATTCATCAAATCGCTGGTTAATACTGGGGCCTTACTTTTAGCAAACTCTGTAGCTTGCCTGGGGAGTTCGTTGTTCCTCTTGGCTTCACCATACTCCTGGCTGTATCCCTTGAATGGGTTGTCATCAATATCTTTGGCTTCCATAAAGGTATGCTTCTTAAATTGAGCCACTACTTCCGGGCCTACCTTATACCAGAATGCTTTGTCTAATAGTTCAGCCATCTAATCTTTCCTGGGCTTCATCACCTCTATGGAATTGCGATCTTACATCTGAAGATGCTATCTCCCATTGGTGCCTACAGTTAATGCCGCCGCCGACTTCCAGAGATCCACCGAATCTATCCTCTATTTGATCTTGTGTTAGGCTGCCAGCTGATGATGCTTCCAAACAGAATCGTCTAGTCTTTTCATCTACCGGGCCTACATATACATATTTTGTACCTTCTGGTGCATCATCCATCATCACCCTGGTTACTGATCTGGAGTAGTTATTCATTGAGTCATTAACGATACGCTGCATTGATGCTTCTGATCCGTACCCCCTCTTTGCCACATTCTCTAGGATTTCTTCCGGTGTCAGCTTGCCTATGATCCCGGTCATCACTTCCGCTTTCAATGCCCGGCCCATTGTTGTTATTTCTCCGGCCAGGAAATCATCAGCAGATGTGAGTAATGCTTGTAATGTTTTTTCTGTTACTGGTGCGAACAAAGGCTTTGATTCAAGCATGGTTGCTATCCCGGCATCGAATGTTCCCATGATTCCGGCTGCTTTAGCTGCGATCACTTGATCTATGTCTAGCGCATCCAGGGCTTCTATTACCTCTATTGCTGTTAGGCCTTTGGTTAGGTCTGTTAGTACCTCTATTACTTCCTCCTGGAGTAGTGTTGTTCTAGCTGCTAGGAGTTCGGCTTGTTTCTTTATGTATTCCTGGTCTGCCATTATACCGGTTTAGTGAGCGCCGCTAACAGTGGAGATGCTTCCTCTGGCTCATCTGATACTCCACTTCTTTCAGCCAGGTACTCCTGGGCTGCTGCTCTATCTTCAAACTTATCTGGATCTCTTTCCATTATAATATCGGCCAGGTCTTTGATCCCCTTGTCCAGCTCCCAATCCCATCGCTGTATTTGTTCCTGGGGATTGAGTATTTCAGTTGATTCGTTATAATCTACATTCTCTAACTCACCAACATCTATAGCTTCCTCGGTTGTAAGGATCTGATGTTCTACCTGGAATAGCTTATGTTCTATATCATTCCATCTGACCAGATCGCTCTTTCGATTGTCATGGAGTTCCTGGGATCTTAATCGAAGTGCCACCCCGGATTCTGCGCTTGTACCTTCTGCGAATGATGTGGGTAGTCCGTAGTTTTGTGTAAGCATCTTGTAGGAATCTTTGATAGCTTCTGATAGTGCTGGTATTGAGTTTGGCGGCGCTGTTACTGATAGCCTTCCATCTATCCCAAGGTACATGATCTGATCCTGGCCCACCATTAAATCTTTCTTATCAACCTGGCTGCCTGTTACTGTTAAGTAGCCGAATGATTGGTAGTGTACATTGGCCATCTTATTGGTTTCTGCTACATTAATTAGGTAGTTAGTTTCTATCAAGTCCATTGCTGGATCTGTATCGAAGTATGCATACTCTGGCTTGCCCTCCCTCCAGCATTCTACGAATGGTAGGATCCCATAAAAGTTTACATGGTCTGGGTTGTTTGGATCTTGCTGGATCTTTCCTCTGCCATCATATACGAATGTGTTCTCCATATCCCAGTATGCGAATAGCTCTGGGGTGTCATCTAATACTTCGGATTTTATTGATAGTGGGTAGGTGTAGGCTATTGGCTTCATTGGATCATCCCCGAAATGCGGCTCGAAGTCATGTATAATATCGTATTCTATTTGTCCGTTTCTCCAGGTTGGCTTGATGAGTACCGCATCCAGTAAGTTGGTGTAACGCTCTAGCCTTTGCAGCTTATGATCCTTCTCATAAAAGTAATCAGTGATCTCTGGCTTTGTGTAGGTTCGTATTGGCTCTATCATATAAACCATTGATATACGATCTATAACTCGCTTGGTTATGTTTACATTTGCGATTGGTATTGAATCTCGCAGCTTCTTACTGAATTTATTTTCAGTATATCCCTTTGTGCGGCCATTATAATAATCCATAGCCATTTTTCTCCTGGCTCTGAATAGTTTCTTTTCCTGGCTTTGTGATTCCCATTGAGATTGCTTTAGTAATACTTCACTGATATTTGGTATCATCTTGCTACCTTCCATAAGTCTGGCCGAACACAAGGATACTCCCATTCACAAAAATAGCCAAAGGCATCACTGCTATGGGTGAGTTCGGGATTCTCTTTTTTATTAATTTCTCTTGTATTTGGTATGTTCGTTACTCTTTCAAAATCTTTTATCAATGTTTTACATGATGGATCTACTACTATGTTTCCTTCCAGCGCTTTGTTCACTGCATTTACTCTATTCACCACCAGGGGATTCACATGCCGCACCTTCACTTGGAAGTGTTTCTGTGCAATCTGAATATCACTGTACCTGGCCGAGCTATGTCTGCCGGCCCCGGTTGCATCTGGGTATGCATAGTATGTTCTGTTGGGCCACTTGTTCTTTATGGTTTTGCACATTCGCTCCGTAAGTAGATCACCTTCACCGGCATGGTGCAGCTCGATACAGTCGAACACTCTGATCTCTGGAGCGGTGTTGTACTTCTGTATAAGTACGGCGCATAATGGCGATACGTTCCAGTCCATTCCGATATAGACTGGCATACTGGGGTTGTATTTGACTTCTCGAACATTGCGGCTCCGATCCCAAGAATAGTATGTGTTTTGTGCCTGGATGTTGATGAACTTTCCATCCCGATACGCTGCAAGTAAATTATCATCATAATTGGTTTCCAACAAACTTATATATTTTTGTGGAAGATATGTGTTGTCGGTTGTCTTTCCATGTACTATAAATCTATCTTCATTCGCATCCTCAACGAAGATCTTATGTAAATACTTATAACCTTCCGGTGTAGAAACTATGTAGATCTCCGGGTTCTCTGCTCCTCGGATCCGGCCTATTGCTTTCTTGAATGCTATATCACAGTTCTTCCAGGATTCCACATCGAACTCATCGAATCCTATATATGTTAGCTCTGCGCCTATGATCCGTTGCGGCTTCTGTAGTTGGTAGATCTTAATGTTTCCAGCCGGTGTTGTGAACTTATGCTTTGACTTGTTATAGTCGTATTTCATTCCTACAGTTTCCAGAAGCTCAATAAATGGCTCTACAAATAGTTCTTCTGCCAGGCTCAACGTAGGGTATATGATCCAGCCATTCGATACACCATTTTTGTTTTTTCTTTTGAATAGATTGAATAAAGTTTTGGCCAGGAACACAAAAGTTTTACCGCTTCCCATCCCCCCAATTAATCCATTGATAGTTTTTTCAGATGTTAGAAAATCCCACTGATGTGGGAAGTATTTGTCCTGGCGGAGTTTGATTCTCATATCTCAACAAATTCAACATCTTCTATATTATGATTCCAGTCCAGCTCTGCTTTATCTTTTTGGCCTAGCATCTGTTTGCCTAGCCAGATTAACATTGGAACATTTCCTCTTTCTGCTGCTGCCATTTGTAGTTGGCGAAGTCTTATTTTACCAGAAGCCTTACCTTTTGTGATATTTTCGGAAAAACGCCGACGTATTGTTGCTTCATCACATTCGAAGAATTCTGCTATTTCTACATTGGTACATCCATATGTTGCTAGTTGCTCTACCTTGGTTGCCGGAATATCCAGCAGCGGTCTGCCAGTTTTTTTATTTTTTTCTGGCTTGACTGTTACTATTTCTTGGGCTTTAGGCATGTGCTTCGGCATTCAATTTAACAGCTATTTGTCCAGTGAATTGCTGCCATCTTTCTATTATAACATCACAGTATTTCGGATCGTACTCCAGGGCCAGGCATTTTCTTTTTGTGCATTCTGCTCCTATTAATGTGCTTCCAGATCCACTAAAATGATCCAGTACTGTTGCTCCTGGCTGTGTGTTGTTTTTAATTGCTTTTATTGAAAGGTCTACTGGTTTTTGTGTTGGGTGTTTATATAGCGCTGCTGCATCTTTTTTAATTTCCCAGGTCGTAGTATTGTCGTTCATTGCTTCTACTATTTCCAGCAGTTCTTTTTTAGTTAGCTTGGTTAGGTCTTTTTCTTTATCTTCCCATATTGTTCTGTGTGTTCTATCTCCATGCCATTTGCAATTCTTATCTCCCTTAACTGCATAGAACATTGGTTCATGTGTCCAGTGGTAGTCCGATCTGGATAGCACCATACCTTTATGCCATATCAACTGCTGTTTGATTCTAAAGCCAGCAATTTCTAGCGCTTTTTGAAACTCTATCTGTGTTGATGATGCATGGAATATATACGCTGGTGTTCCATCTTCTGTATATTTATCTAAATTTACGAAAGCATCTTTTAAAAAATTATACAAACTTTCATCTCTTAAATTGTCACCATTTATGGGATCCCATTCTTTTTTTGATTCTCCACTTGTTCCAGTGTAGGATACTCCGTATGGCGGATCAGTAAAAATTAAATCTATTTTTCTGTCTTGTATTAATTTACCTATATCTTCTGCTTTCGTTGAGTCACCGCATAGCAGTCTATGTTCACCTAATTGCCATAGATCTCCTGGCTTTGTTATTGGTACTTCTACTTCTGGTACTGCATCTGGATCTGTTAGTCCGACTTCTGGCTCTGGATCTGGTATTGCCAGTTCATCACTATTAAATCCCCAATCTATTAGATCTTCTAATTCAAACTCATTAGCCAGGATGTCATAATCCCATTGACCGGTATTCTTATTTAGTCGTACATTCAGCTCTTTTTCTTTTTCTTGTGTTAGATCAAACTCTACACATGGAATTTCAAACATATCTAGGTCTGCTGCTACCTTGATTCTTTGGTGGCCGCCTATTACAATGTTTTTTCTTTCTGGGTTGCTGTTTATAATAATTGGATCTACTATCCCAAATCTTTGGAGAGAATCTTTTAGCTGTTTGTATTGATCCTTTGTTAGCTCCCTGGGATTGTACTCTGCTGCTATCAGTTCATCTATGCTCTTGTTTACTATCTGCATCCATTATCCTTATTTTTGTTGGCCAGTTTGGATATACTATCTGCTCCAGTGTCGATTGAGATATGTTCCAGTAATCCATAACTAATTTAGTTCTAATTGGCTTGTCTAATTTAGAATATTTTAATCCTTCCCAGAAATATCTAATATTGTTATTGCGCAGCTGGGTTGTGTTTATTAACTTTCGATATGCTTTATCAATTTCCATCTATCATAACCTCTGTCCTGGGAAAGTCATTGATTTCAATGTAGTGTTTTTCAGCTCTTATCTCTACGATCTGCGAATCGTCTTTATAAAAATGATTATTATAACTATCACATACAAACTTTACAAGATTATCAAGATCTGGTGTTGATACATGTTGTTCTGGCGCATTGTCTTTTAGCATGTACTTATTTTTGCCAGTCCTGTAGTGGGATTTGGGCCTTCTAAAATAAAAAGCAAGAGCCACATTTAGTGGCCCGGTCATCATGCTTTTTGGTTTATGATCGTATGACTTGAGCAGAAAGTCTTTTTTATCTTTTTTTGAGGGATCGTATGTTCTTCGGCCAAAGTGCCGATGTCGTTTTAATGCTTTGGGAGTTCCTGGTACCTCAAAATAAATTATTTATATATTCCTTCAGATTTGGATATAAATTAGCCAGAAACCAATCTAAAAAACAAAGGAAAGAATACCAGCTGACAAAAGAAAATAAGATTAAACTAATAATGACAATAATTTTTAAGGTCATTTCTTACTTTTACCCCAGCTAAATGGGTTTAGATTGATTCCCAGCTCTTTCTCTATCCAGACTGTCTGCTCTTGCATCTGGGCTTCGAGTTGTTCTATGTGTTTTAGTTCTTGCTGTGCTCTTTCTTCTTCATATATGGCTATTTCCTCTAGCGCAATAGTCATGTTTCTCTCTAGCGCCTGGATCCGTACTTCATATTGCCAGAAGGCATATACCAGCATGGCTGTACCGGCAATGATCTGGAGTAGCCATTTAAAATTAATAGTAATGGCCATAGAATCACCTACGACTTCACCTTTGTACGATCTTGCTCCCCTATTATCTGGCAATATAATCCATATTTGATATGTAATTTTACAATCAAAGAGTCAAATATTCAAGAAAATACTGGAATGCATCTCTCCATAGATCTATGTTATGTTTTTTTTGGAATCTTTCATTGCCTATCTGGTGTCGTTCTATGTGGCATTTTCTACACAATGGGATACATGTGAAATCTTCAATCCTGGCCCTCTTGCGATTCTGGCCCATCCCAACAGATGTAAGATGATCTGGATCTACTGGGGTTTTGTAACATGCAGTGCATGGTTTTGTTTTAATAAATTCTATGTACTTTTTTGAATGCGCTGCTACATCAAGTATCATATTCCGCAATGTCCTTCACATTCATTTTCAAATAAATTCCCTTGATTCTCTTGGAGATAAACTTCATCTAATGGTTTTAATGATTTATGTAAATATGGCTCACCTTTTAAAGAAGTATTCTCTCTCGTTCTCATCTTATAATCCAAATCAACCGATTTCTTCCAAGCATCTCCATTTTCCTTCTTTAATTCTAACCAAAAAGAATCAGAATGATATGGACAAAACACACAAGCAGATTTCACTGGAATTGGGAATCCATTTTCTTCCATAAAAGTCATACAATCCGACCTACTCATACCTAACTCAATAAGTGGGTATCTGTTAGAAATCTTTTTATCTTTATTTATAGCCATTCTTTGTATTTCTTCAGTAGTAATACCCAGCCACAACTCATAAGGCTTTAATCTTTCCCCTTTTCTTAACCCCATCAGTTCCCTAACCTTCAAATGCAAGGGTAGAATTTTATAATCATAAGTACATTGTCTTTTTACAAACCCTGCTGAACCATCTGGATGCTTTATATGTGCTGGTATATATGCGTATTTATCAACTCCATTTTTAGATACTCCCATAGGATTTACAATATCATTATATAAATCTTTTTCTACTATGTGAATAGGTACTGCATCAGCACATTCTTTAGACCACCCAACAAGCCATTCAGTAAGTTTATAGGTTTCTTCATGCTCACTCATTGGGTCTGAAAATATTGCTACATCTGCTCTTTCAAACAATCCCATACTACTCATAAGATACAAAGCAGTAGATTGCATACCCATACCAAGAGCAATCACCTTCATTTCCACATCAGGGTTCTTTAGGTCTTTAGCAAACTCACTTATGTATTTTTTACCATTCATTCTACAATTTTTACATATAATGGGTTGAATTTGTTTGCGCCCAGATCTCCGTAGTTCGCTTGCAGCGGATCCGTACAGGCCCAGGCCGCTAGCATTATTGATAGTCCTGTTATTAATCCCAGGATATATTCGGTTGTTTTTTTCTTCATTTTTTATCTCCAAAATTAAATTTAAAGTTATACTGTTCTACTTCCAGGTATTTTTCTTCTAAAATATTTAAGTTCAGAAGGTGCTGTGCGCCTATAAAATAATAATCCCAATATGGATTGTTTGGCTGCTTATTTATAAAGTGGGCTATTGCTTTCTTTCCAGTGCTTTTTTCAAATACTACATAAGCGCTTTGAGCTGATATTGGTTTCACCTCTATGGCCTTGAATGTTTCTCCATTGTGATTGTTTGCCCTGTTTGGATTTGAGAAGTTTTTTTCTGCATCTCTAACTTTTTTAGACAATGCAATAGCTATACTCTTATTCATTCTTCACTCCTCATCTTCTTGTGGTTCCGAATGCTCTCCGCATCCACTACATATATCACAATCTGGCCACCCTGGTGGGCCGAATGGTTCTCCGCAGCAATCACTATACATCATAATCTCCTAGATTTCTTTTTGGTTTCACTTCAAACATTTCACCTTGATCTGAATCATTCCATGCATTTATTTCTTCTTTTACTGGGTACTGTTCTTTTTGCCTGTGCTTGTAGTTCTTACCTCGTAGGGCCGGTGTGTGTTCCTGGATCTTCTGACGGCATCTCCATATTGATACCATGTTGGTTAGTTGGCCCTTGGCTACTATGTTTAAAAACTCTACAGCGCTCAAGCTGTGTGCAGATACGATTCCACCTATATCTTCGATCCATATATGTTGAAGTAAAAGGTGATCGTTATCCCTGGTTTCTGGGTGATTGGTTAGTATTTCTCTTACTCTGTTTTCTTGTTTTTTTATCTTCATTGGCTGAACTTCCTTCCTAGTCTTTTTACAGAATCTATTGCTTTTTTTCTTTCTTCATCTATTGCTTTTTTTCTTTCTTCATCTGTTGCTATTTCATCATCTGAATATTCTGGGAGTTTTTTTATTTTTTGGCTTTCCCGGAATCTTTCATTCCTTATCTTGTCGGTTTTCTGGGTGTAGCTATTGCTGATCCAATTTCTAAAAGCTGCCCTGTAATCTTTATAGGTTTTTCCATTTGCGCTTATATAATCTTTGAATCTTACAAATTCACTATCAACATCTACATCAAGGTTTTTGTCTTGTAAAGATTTAATGAAATTTTGATCGATTGATTCCAGTGACTTAATCTCTATCTTATTATTCTTATTATCCTTATTCTTCTTATTCTTTGTATTTGTCTGCGGTTTGGCCCTGTGTTGGGGCTGTGTTGCTTTCGGTTTACTATCGGTTTGCTGAATCTGGTAACTCTCGTAGTTACAGAGGGTTATCCTGGTTAGGCTTGGTGTGGTTTTTAATACAATCATTGTATCATTTTCTAAAAGTTTCAGAAAGTTTCGCACTTTTGTGTTCCCCCATCCGAACTTTAGGCCTAGTTTTTTCTGGCTTGTAATTACCTCCCCTCTGCTTGCATGGATCACCTCGGTTCCAAGTGGTACCCGGTGGTTGCTATAGTTTGCTCTCATCATCAGCCAGTGCCAGGCTTCGAATTTTGAGTATGGCCGCCTGGGTTTAATGATTGGATTTTTAAATATCTTCCGGTGTACCGCTATAAATCCATTCATGTTAGTATCCTCCGGATCTGCTTTTCTCGCTCCGGGGGAATTCTCATTTTCTCTGTGGCCCATTTGTGGATCGTAACAGGGGATACGTTTAATTTTCTAGATAGCCAGGCATGACTTCTTTCATGTTTTTTTAATAATCTTATTAGTTGTATGCTGTTCATTGTATCTCCTAGAATGGGATTTTTTCATCTGGATCACCACTTGGCGGCTCCGCCTGGATCAGATCTTGCTGCATTGCCTCCTCGTACTCTGGCCCAGAAAGTTCAACATGTTCCAGCTTGTGTCCTGGCTGATTATCTACTCCATGTTCATAGACATGTTTAGCTAAATTAATCAGCTCTATTTTTAGTTCTTCATTGGCCCAGGTTGTTGGGATCCATTCATCCTCTTTCTTTTCACTTGGGTATCCTACGAATCTCCCATTCGGCCCCTCGACTAATTTAAATCCTTTTATTGTGAATCCCTCGATTGTTTCCACATCAAAGAATGCGATTACTTTGTTCCAGGATCCCTTATTCATTCTAGCTATTAGCATCTGTTTCCCTCTCTTTATATTCGGTTATTTCATTCATCATAAACTGTAAGACTTGATCTGATTTTGCATCCGTAGTACAGTCTTTCCATTTTTCTTTTGCGCCGCTCTTTCTGCCCTTGAATACTGGGTGTTCCAGCAGTTCTGAAAATTTAGCTATTCGTTCCTCTGATGGCCAGTATGCTGGGGCCAGGTGATCTGCATCTTCACTATCATCGATTGAAAATAATGCTGATAGTGCATATTTCCGGGCATAGGTTGATGCGGATCCAGTTACCTGGGATGCATCCATCCCTCTCCGTTCCTCTTGTTCCCTGGCGAATGCTGTGGTCAGTATTACCTCTCCGGTATCCACATGTTCTATCAGCGCTGTGGCCTTTACATAGAACCTGGTTCCGATTTCAACAATATCATCATATATTCTTACTATACAGTTATGCTGATCCAGCAGTGGCTTTAGGTTTTCTAAAATTCCACCCAGGGTTCTGTACGGATATTTTCCGAACTCATTCCTGTGGTCTTTTGGGGATTTTAGGTTTTGTTGTATCTTGTGCAAACATTTTCTTATTGTTTTTTCATTCGACATGGCTTTCCTTTTCTTTTAGCTTTTCTTGTAGTTCATCTTTATCCCAGTTTCCTTGCTTATATGGCATCCCTAGGTCTATAAACATTTTCATTGTTTCCTGGCTGGAATCGTAGGGAGTTATATTTGCAGCCACCGCAGTTCCATCAGATTTGATTATTCTATGGTATGCTTTGACTGTTGATGGATCGTCATAATCTTCTTCCAGGTGGATCTCGATCCTAAATCCTTTATATGTGAAGCGCTGTTCTGTCATTCTCATATTTTTCTCCTTGTGTTTCTGTCAATTTAAAAAAGTTATTATTTCATTACCTAATATTATTTTAAAAAACTTTGATTTAGCGCCCTGGTTCGCATTTCTCCTCTATTAAAATAAATCGACATTTATTTGATAAATAGCTTGGTTTATATAACATTAACCTTGTAATATATGGTGTTGGCGGAAGGGCCGCTAAAAAAAAGTAAAAAAAAGGGGAAAAAATGGAAACAAGAAGAAGAGATCAAAGAGTTGTTACTGGTGAGGGTGCTTGGGAACGCAGCAAGGTTGCTGGTGTTGTTGAGGCTGCCGATGGCTGGAGAGTTTGTGTTACTGATGGCGATTGGGGCGGCGAGGTTGATCAGTGTGGTGTTACTAATCATTGGTGGGCTACTGAAGCTGAAGCCTGGGCTGCTGTTGATGATGCCGTTGATGAGTGGTGTCGCAAGGGCTGGAGGGTTGCATAATGAGATATAATGTAAAAGTAAAAGTGCCAAATCCAGAATCTTACGATGGCAAGGAATTTTACCATTTCAATGATCTGTCTGCTCTTGCTCTTGATGGGCTTATCAAATTTAACGAAACCGGTAATAATAAAGGCATCTTGTGTGTTGAAGAGGTTCATAATGTTTAAAAAAGAACTTCAAAATATAGGCACCGGGGGATCTACTCTCGGTGTCAGTGTTGATGTTGATCCGGGCATCCGATCTAAAAGCGATACTGGCCCATCGATTTATACTTGGCGATCTGCCTGTTATCTGGATAAAAACGGAAACCAAAATAACAAGGTCGAGTTCCGCTTGCTTGCTGATTGTAAAACTACGAAAAGGGGAAAGGTGCGCCAGGTGTTGGTGAATTTCTCTTTATCTCAAAACGAATTAAAACAAATACTGGAGGATTCCTGTAATGGATGAATTTACTGATATTTCATTGGATCCATTTTTTATTCATTGGCTGCGCTACTTGGCTGAAGAAGAATTTTGGACTGGTACGCAAATTGTTCATGTGGTTGAAGATTCCCGGAAATGGAAGAAGGAATTTTGGGCCTGGAAAGCAAAAGAATTAAAGGCATCCCTAGACGATTGATTAATCCCTTTGATTGATCGTTGCATGCCTAGGCCTGGATGTTATCATCTGGGCCTTTTTTTTAGTGGTTTATGGAATGTTTATTGTCTTGTAATAGTCAGTGCAAGGGCAATCGAGAAAACGCTTATAAATACATAAAATCCGCCTTTGATGAATGACATGGCTCTATCGGTTTCATTTTGTTTCTTGGCCAGTGAGTATGTGAACTCCTCTACTCTACCGAACTGGATCTTCATGTGTTCCAGGTCGTTCTGGATCTTTGCCAGGGCCAACTCTATAAATTTATCGTCTTTTTCTACCATGATTCAACTATGGTTACGCTGATCTTATATAGGGAGTTTGCTATCTTTTCGATCTGTAAGCTGTTCTCTTTAAATCTGCAAATAGCAAAAGTATCTGGTGAGTCGTTATCCTTATCCGGCTGGAACACAAAGGGCAAGTGTGGGCCTAGGGTTTTTGACCAAATCTGACTTATAAAATTATCTTGGCTGTCTGAATTTAAATCATTCCATCCTCCAGCTATATTAGCATTGACTCCATCATCATACGCTTCTGGGTTGAAATAACTTGTATGTGTCGCAATCCCAGGGAACATTTTTTCTTGTGATAGGTAACTGAAGCTCAATTTCCAGGATCTTCGCCCCGGCCTTCTCGTTTCGAATTCTTCACTCCAGGCAGTGCTTTGAGCATCGCCAGATAAAGTCCAAGCTGGTAGGTTCCCCCAATCTGGGGGGCCAAAATGTGTAGCATTTGAAAGAGTCGAGCCGCCTTTGGATGTTTTTTGATCTACCCCATCCATGTCGATACTCATTGTCATTGAAAGGTCTGCGGCCATTGGCATATTCCAGTATCGGCCCCAAAAATTACTTCCTATTCTATGTTCAAAGTCATTAGTCGCATCATCTATGCTTCTCACAACACATCCAACCCAGCTAGTACCTTCTACCGGATCCAGGTCTGGTTGGTTAGTTTCATTGGTTGAGGAGAAAGAAAAACCATCAAATGTTGGAGTCATTGCAGATTGAGTTCCAGTACAATTTATTTTAATTTCTGGATCTGAATTTTGGGCATAGGGCCAGGTTTGATTGCCATTGCTATTGTAAGTATGGTACGCCATTCCAAAGGTTGCGGATCCAGGAGCAGAAACTAAATTGTGGCCAAGCAGTCCTATGCAGTTCATTTGGTGAACAGGAAAACTTGAAATAAAATATTGAACATTCCAGCCACCATGCGCAGCAGTTGTAAGCCCTCTTGTCCTAACATCCCATGATGGGTTAAGTCCTACCAGTCCTCTTGTAAGGTTAGTACCAGTATTAATAGGGGTGTTCCATATATGTTCAGTTTTCCCTGGCATAGCCTTACCTATTGCATAGTAATATTGCAAGTAGTCAATAAAAAACCGAGGGGTTGTGGTTTCCTGGTAGCTCATTAGTATCCACCTTTAATTTGTTTATTCAGATTAGATGTTATTTTTGTGTTAATTTTCTTTTCTCTTTCAAATATTTTATCGAATTGATCTGGGTTATATTTAGACAGCATACCTACATTGTAATTTGTATGCCTATCACTCCAAAGCCCTCCATCGAAATGCCATTTGGTTTCATCATCTTTCCAGAAATCCAGGCCTATTGCTTTTGATGTTATAGCTTTCTTTGATCCGAATACTGTTGCTTGTGCATATTCTATTATAAACCTTCCAGTGTATTTTAATATTAACCCAGGTAGCAAACTTGAATCTTTCTCTATAATCAATACATTCCTAGATCCAGTTATTTTTATTCCCTCTGATTTGTAAGTTATATTTATCCGCCCAGAATATTTAATCTTCAGCGAATCAACGCTGCTGTCAATAGTTAAATCACCAGTTCCGTATGTTACTTCCATAAAGGTTTAGTCCTTATTGTTCCCTCTGGAGATTTAGTATTCTCATCATCTCTATCATTTATAAAATTGTTCCAATCCTGTTTATCCAATACACAAACTTTCCAGGTTATTATATTGTATCCATTTGGGTATATGTCTGTAACCAGCCCAGCATCTTGGAATGGCCCAAGTATTTCATTCATCCCTAAATATTGACTATATGAACCTTTGATAGAAGAATCTGGTGCAGTTCCTATCAATTCTGAATCTCCGGCGCTCAAATAATCAACATCTGGGCCAGCATTTAATGATAGAGTTCTGACTGATGTTTTGTTTTGTGTTCCTTGATCTAAAACTGCCGAAAATTTTAATATAGGAATCTCTGACGTTGGATCGATATTTAGGTTTACATTTTCTGGGAAAAATTTACTATAATAATTCTGGCCCTTTCCCAATATGTGATCTGGATATATATGAACTTGCTCTCCTTGAATGTTTACAAATTTAGAATCATTTGATATTCTTGCGCTTGGTTGAGGGATTGATCCTGGTTCAAAGAAATTAAACTTTATTATTTTTCTTGTTGTGTTTTCCCATCGATCAGTAGCTGTATAATGGATTTGGGTGTCTACATCTGATTCTATTTCTAATATGTGATCCTCCAGGCCGGTGTAAATATCCACATTATTTCCGGTGAATATTTTAGCTTCCCATTCTATAGGTTTATAGTATGAATCTACAGCAGTTGCCTTTGGAACCTGGAAATAAAACATAAAATCTGAAGTATATACAGGGGTTACGATGTAATTTCCACCAGCATTTCTGATTTTGGAATCATATAATATTTCTGGGGGATCTATTACCAGTGTAGGTGGAACTCTTTTACTCATAATCACCCCACCCATCCTCTGATCCGCTTGCTGATCTATGTAATTGATAGCCCTCTACGCTAACACTATCTATCTTTTTTGTTACAGAAGTTATTAAAAACAGCGGATAGTGATAGTATCCGTCTGCTACAAAATCTATATCTGGAAATTGTGCACCTTTTGTATAATCTATACCCATAGATTCCATACCATCTACAAGTTCTGTAAACTTAATTAATTTCCCTACCGACAGCCCCATATATTTTATAGGAAGTGTAAGTTTTGCGAGTAGATGTGGCTGGCCTTTAGTCGCAATTAAATGCAGAGCCAGGTAGTTCGCTGTGTTGTAATCCTGGATATAGTCTGTTTTTAAATTATATGGATTTTCTTCTTGACTATTGTTATAGTTAAAATTCCCATTAGCTGCTATCATATCCAGGGGGGGATCAAAGAACCCTGGCATGCCATAATATCCGAAAAACATACCCAGATGTTCTTTAGTAATATCATCAGTATATTTTTTCATACCATAATCTTTGGCAAATTCAACTTTGACTTCTGTGGCTATATTTTTAAATCCTGTATCCGAAAATTTACAGCTTATAATTTCTCTGGATTCAATGGTTGTAGCCGATTCATAGTCCTCTGGTTCATAAGAAGATCTTTCTGTAGCGAATACATACCTCCCATCTTTTCCATGATAAAGTGTGCATTTAGTACAGGCAAGCAGCCCTTCCAGTAATTTCTTGATGCTTATAGTTTTGTGTATTGAAAAATCAAAAAACCAACCGGTATGACTGTCAAGCGCTTCAGTATAGCTATCCTCATCTACCAATCCATCTATAAATTCTTCTATAATATATCTAATTACTTTAATGGGATGTGTAACTCTGCCAGTAGTGCCGCCCACTGTTTCAGACCTACCCAGCATGTGGCCATAAAATTTAGACTGCAATGCATCTTGTAGAAAATATTGATATTCTCTTTCTATTTTGGGCTTTCCATCTTCAGCTGGTTCTATCTCTAATTTAAGATCAAATTGTGTTGTGCTTCCACCATCTATAAGCTGGTGTATAATTTGATGTGATTCATATCCATGCGCCGAAAGTGAAAGATTTTCTGTACTTCCAGTCCAGTCTTGCTGATCCGCCCAGGAATACTGTTCAAGCATATTCCCAGTTTCATACGGAACACTATCATAGTTTAAATCTGTAGAAATATCTTCTGGAAAAACATTTAAATCAATTAAGGTTGCTCCTGGTGTTCTATCAAAGGTGTATTCTGGATAGTTTATATCATGAATTCCAGTAACTTTCATTGATGGAAGTGAAAAGCTCACTAATATATTTTCATGAAAGTTCTGCACCGCTCCAGTAGGCATGTCAGTTGCCATATTTGTCAAACTTAAACTATACATAGTAGAAAAGTTGCAATGTTGTATCAGTGGGATTGGCTGTGGATCGGCTCCTGGGTGTGTCCTATATTCATAGGTCTTTACTACGCCTGGGGCTTTTGCAAAGTTAAACTGCCTATAGTATTTCGCAACCCAATATGGATTATCCTCTGTGCTTCCTCCACCATAGCGATGCCCTAGAGTTGCAGATTCCTCTGGTTCAGTATGATTCCACTCATAATCAGTCCAGCTTTCTGGATATTCATTAAAAAATACTTGACCACCAACAACAATTCCCCATTCACTAACTCCAGCCGGAACATGGGCTGTGTAGTTATTTCCTGGAGTTTTTATAGATTCCGCTATGGGGCCATCTAATATCCTAACAAATAAAAATCCATCTATCAGTGGAGTCAAACTCGATATTTCCTGGTATCCATCATTTTGATGCCAATCCCCAAAGTTTGGATTTAGTGATACAAATGGATCACCATATTCATAAATATATTGAGTAGAAGATCCATAGGTTCTTTTTTCACCCATGTATACAGTATGGCTTTGTAATATAAGATCATTTTCTTTGAATACATTTAAATACATGTTACTTTTAAAAATACTCACCGGGTGTTGATTTGGGTTTCCGTTTTCATCATCAGTATAATCCAATTCACTAGAACTATCAATAGCATCACCCAATAATACTGGCGCTTCATCAATTTCACTCATAACAAGGGGGGATTTTTCTATTTCCCCGAATACAATCGGAATAGGCAGCCCTCTATGTTCTTCATCCAAATTTTCCGAATATGATGTGAATTCATTCGGGAGTTCTTTTTTCTCTTTTACTCCAAGTAAATCTTCAGCCTGTATTGTTACTTTTTTATCATCATGGGTTGCTTTGCGAATAATCCCCTGGAATACCATTTCAGCCAAATGATCTCTCCTGTTTGGATCGAAGTAAATTGTAGGGGGATCTGCTGTAGGATCTCCACTTTGGCCAAAATCACTTGTATATGCATCATAGAATGTTCGAGTTTCAGTAGTGCCACCAAAATTTTCATGTGGCCTTATTGTAGAGAATCTTTTAGCGGTTGGAGATACAAACTGTACGCTTATTTTGTAGTTGATCAAGCTGGTTTCTTTGAATATTTCACTAAACCTTTTTCCTTGGTACTCATAATTAGATATATCCAATGACATCGAAGATACTTTTATCTTTTTCGTTTTAATGTCTATCGATTCTTTTATAGTAGGAGCCTTCATTATAAGTGGTAAAAAATTAAATTTATTTCTAATAACTCTCCACCCAGTGGATGTAGCTCCCCATCCATAATGAATATGGTTTAGTGCTATATTATTAGTTGATAGGCATATAACTTTTTCAAGCGCAGTAACCCATCCTCCAGCCACATCATCACCCGAAGTAGGGAATGGTGCTTCAATAGTAACTATTGGGAATAATTCTGTATTCCTGGATTTTATATCATGTTGAAATCCCATTAGTCTAGTGTGGTTCCTCTCCGTAGGGCTGTTTTGATGTGTGGGATTATTACATCTTCAGTATATTCCTCACTCATTATTGGGGAGTTGAATGATATATTGATTGCTCCACCGCCCTGTGGCCCTTTTATGTTTGGATCTCCTCCCAGGGGTGTAATGCTTACATGCTCCGCTCCGCTTGGATTATCACCGACCATCAACATCTGCGGCCCATTGGTTACAAAATCTGCACCGGTTGCTGCTTTTTCGATTGCTTGCACATTTGCCATTCCAGCTGCAAGTGCTACTCCAGCAGCTACAACAGCAAGGCCTGGGCCGACTATTGGGATTCCAGCCATCGCCTTATATGCTGCGACTGCCGAAGCATAGGCATCTACTGTAGCCTGTACTTGTGCCGCCCTCTTGGCGGCTTTTTCTGCGGCTGGAAATTCTTTTGCCATCGTCTGTAGGTTTGCTGCAAATGAATCTGCTTGTATTTTTAGTTGTAGCTTTTGATCGGCAGTAGCATTTTTCCAGTAGTCTTTGATTTTATCAGTCTGGCCTTTTATCTTTGAACCTGTGAATGAAAATATTTTAGTTAGATCATCAAATACAACA
>VTLG01013017.1_pt1 | contig 29077 bp, 25 predicted proteins | sample 4694571 | NCBI WGS metagenome assembly VTLG01 (sample SAMN12604809, study PRJNA352737) | marine metagenome | biome: ENVO:00000447; feature: ENVO:00000209|ENVO:00000569|ENVO:01000036; material: ENVO:00002151; isolation source: viral sequences binned using virsorter ...
GAACAAATAGGTAGAAGAAGACGAGACGATTATACGGATGGTGAACCACGTATACCCGTTCAGTCTCCGACACCGTAAGGATTAAAATATGGCAACACTAACAGTAAAAGTAATTGAAGAAATCACATTAAACAACAATAGTTATAATAGCGAAAGATCATTAGATATTTCTAGTGTTAATGAAATTGTTAAAAGAATAGTTACAATATCAACAACAGAAACAGGCTTACTGGGTTTTGCTACAGCCTCTTCAACAGATTTATCAAAAAGTTATTTAGCAGGTCAATTTGATGAAGACGATGTTAGATACATTAGAATTACAAATTTAGATTCAACTAACCACATTACATTAACATTTAGAGATGAAGATAGTACAGAGTTTGCAATTAAAGTAGACGCTGGTCACTCGTTTATATATCCAGGTGATAATAGTGGTGGGGTTGTAGATACAATGCATGCAGGAGGTTCTGCATTAACAGTATCATTAAATGATTTAGTAGATATTACAGCAGACGCAGATACAGATTCATGTGATGTAGAGGTGTTTGTAGGAAGTGCATAGGAAATAAATTATGGCATCAAGTTATACAGATCTTGGTATAGAAAAAATGGCAACTGGCGAAAACGCCGGTACATGGGGAACAAAAACTAATACCAATTTAGACATTATAGAAAAATCAATTGCTGGTTACGTGGAACAAGCAGTAACTAGTGGTGGCACAACAACATTAAGTATTACAGATGGTGACGCAACAGAATCAACATCGGTTGCAAGACACGCTGTTATAAAATTAACAGGTACAATAACAGGTAATTCTATTGTAACTGTACCAGATTCAGTAGAAAAAGTTTACATTGTAACTAATGGCACGTCAGGTGCATACACTGTTCAATTTAAAACAGCATCAGGAACAGGTATTACTTTTGGAGTATCAGAAAAAACTACAAGATTAGTTTATTCAGATGGAACAAATTTAGTTGATGCAGGATTTGGTGGCGCAACTGATATGGAAGGAAGAGAGTTAGTTTTAGATGCTGATGGTGATACAACTATTACAGCAGATACTGATGACCAAATAGATATTAAAATTGCAGGAGCTGATGATTTTCAATTTACTGCAAATACATTTACTGCACAATCTGGTAGCACGATTGCTGCACAAGCATTAACTGCTACGACAGTTACAGCAAGTGGTATTGTAAAAACAGATGATACTACTGAAGCAACTTCTACAACAGATGGATCACTACAAACGGATGGTGGTTTATCTGTAGCAAAAGATGCAGTATTTGGTGACGATGTTAAATTATTAAGTGACTCTGCTGTATTAAGTTTTGGTGCAGATTCAGATACAACTTTAACACATACAGATGGTACAGGGTTAACTTTAAATTCAACAAATAAATTAACTTTTCAAGATACTGGTACTTACATTCATTCAAATGCTGACGGAGATTTAGATGTAGTTTCTGACGGTACGGCAGTTGACTCTATTAATTTAGAATCTGCTGGTGGTATTACACTTGATGCAGGTACAGCTGGAAGTGGTATTGTTTATGAAGATGATGGCACTGAAATGGCTCGTATTCATAATTCATCAAGCAATGTTATATTAGAGACAAAAGTTTCTGATGCAGATTTTTCAATTAAAGGTAATGATGGTGGTTCAACTATTACTCCTTTAACTTTTGATATGTCTGATGCTGGTAAAGCTACATTTAGTGGTAATGTAATTGTATCTGGAGATCTTACAGTATCCGGTGATGATATTACTATGGGTACAAACACTGCAGGTAATTTATTAGTTGCAGATGGTACAAACTTTAATTCAATTGCTGCAGGTAGTTTATCTGAAATATCTACAGTTGCGAGTGATGATGTTTTTATAGCAGTAGACACTTCAGGTGGAGGACTTAAAAAAATTACAAGATCCACATTAGTATCAGGACTTGCTACATCAAGTGGAATATCAAACATAGTAGAAGATACTTCACCTCAATTAGGTGGTAATTTAGATACTAACTCTGCAAATATTTTAATTGATGATGCACATTTTATTGCAGATGAAAATGGCAATGAACAAATAATATTTCAAACAACTAGTTCAGCAGTAAATCAATTTGATATTACAAATGCTGCGACAGGTAATCCTCCGTCTATACAAGCCACTGGTGGTGATTCTAATATTGATTTTGATATAAGTGCAAAAGGTACAGGCCATGTAACAATTAAAGGTGATACTAATTCAGGTGCTATTCAATTTAACTGTGAACAAAATAGCCACGGACAAATTTTAATTGCACAAGCTCACGCGGCTGCTGTTACAAATACTTTAACTTTACCAGCTGGTGCTAGTTCAACTTTAGTATCTCTTGTTTCAGAAGATACTTTAACAAACAAAACTTTAACTAGCCCTGTTATTAACACAGGTACTTTTGGAACATCTATATTACCTACTTCTGCAGATGGAACAACTTTAGGTTCTGCATCTAAAGAATTTTCTGATTTATTTTTAGCAGATGCTGGTACAATTCAATTTGGTAATGACCAAGATATTACACTTACACATGACGCTGATGTTGGATTAAAATTAAAACACACAGCTACAGCTGATGACAAACCAATTGTATTAACACTACAAACTGGTGAAACAGACATGGCAGCAAATGATGTTATGGGTGCCATTAGATTTCAAGCTCCTGATGAAGGGACTGGAACAGATGCTATTTTGGTAGCCGCTGCAATTCAAGCAGTATCAGAAGGTGACTTTAGTTCATCTAGTAATGCTACAAAATTAGAATTTCACACTGGAGCAAGCGAAGCTGCATCTTCAAAAATGAGTTTAAGTTCTGCTGGACTATTAACTATTGCAGATGATTTAATGATTAAAGATGGCGGTACTATTGGTGTTGCTTCAACTAATGATGCATTAACAATATCTTCTGCTGGACTTCTTACAGTTAAAGATGATCTTGTAATTAAAAGCGGTGGTACAATAGGTGGTGGAGGTGATACAGATTTATTAACTTTAGGTTCAGCTATATTAACTGTTGCAGGCGAAGTTCAAATGACAACTTTAGATATTGGTGGAACTAATGTTACATCAACAGCAGCAGAATTAAATAAACTAGATGGTGTAGGAACATTAGCTGAAGCAGGAAAACAAACTATATGGGTTCCCGCACAAGCTATGACACCTACAACTTCAAATGGTTGTGCTACTTTAGCAACAGTAGAAACAACTTCAGGTAGACCTGATATGAATGTTTTAGATTTTGATAAAGATAGTGACGAGTTTGCTCAATTTGCTGTGGCTTTTCCTAAATCATGGAATTTAGGTACAGTTACTTTTCAATGTTTTTGGTCTGGTATAGCGGCCACTACTGGTGTTGCTATATCATTAGAAGGTGTAGCAATGAATGATAATGAAACTATTGATGTTGCTTATGGAACAGCTGTAGTTGTTACAGATGATGCACAAGGAGCCGTTGAAGAATTAAATGTTACTGCTGAAAGTGGTGCAGTAACAATTGCAGGAACTCCAGCAGATAATGATCTTTGTTATTTTAGAGTAGGTAGAGATGTATCTGATGGTAATGACGATATGGATGGTGATATGAGATTACATGGCATTAAAATATTTTTTACAACTGATGCTGCTAACGATGCGTAATAAATATGAAAGATTTAAATAATTTTTTTAATTTAGAATCACAAGGTAAAGGTTCAAAAAAACCACAAAGTAGAGGCAAATTTTTTGGTTACCGAGTTTTAGGATTTGGTGCTGGAGTTGCGGCAGCAGCAGAATATGCTGCAAACTATTTAGTAATAGCTGGTGGAGGCTCTGGTGGCGCTGGAGGTGGCGGTGCTGGAGGTTATAGAGCATCTGGATATGGACCTTGTGCATCTCGAAGTGCAGCTTTATCAATTGCTGCAGGAACTTATGCTGTAGTTGTTGGAGGCGGCGGTAGTGGTGCTATTATTGGTCGATGCACAAGAGGAAATTCAGGATCAAATTCAAGTCTTGGTTGTTTAGTTGCTGCCACTGGAGGTGGTGGCGGTGGAGGTGGTGGTTCAGCCCCTGCACCAACTAGATGTGGTCTTGGTGGAGGCTCTGGTGGAGGCGGAGGTCAAGGACCTGGCCCTGCTAGTGGTGAAAGAGCAGGAGGAGCTGGTAATGCTGGAAGTTATGATCCAGTTGAAGGTTATGATGGTGCACCAAACAGTTGGCCGACAGGATCTCCAAGTTATGCAAACCCAAGTGCATTTGGGGGAGGCGGTGGAGCTTCTGAAAAACCACCTAAACCTACTGACAACGCACCAGGAACAACTTCTGGAAGAGGTGGAGCTGGTAATCCAAACGCTATTACAGGAAGTGCCGTTAGCTACGCAGGTGGCGGCGGTGGTGGTGCCAGTGGATATGTAAACAGTGCTGCAGCTGGAAGTCCTTGTGGAACAGGTGGAGCAGGATCTCCAGGACCTGCTGCAGGTACAGCAGGAACTACTAATAGAGGTGGTGGCGGAGGCGGCGCTTGGGGCGCTGGAACTCCTGTAAGTCCAGGTCACGCTGGAAGTGGTGGATCAGGTTTTGTAGCTGTGAGAGTCCCTGTTTGTGCAACTGTATCAGTAACCCCAGGGGGGTCAGTAGCATCTTGTGTAGGTCCCGCTAACGATAAGGTGGCTACATTTACAGCAAATGGTTGTTTAACTATTTCGTAATTGATCTAGACTTTTATTAAAAATAAATATATATACATTTATTATAATGTTTGAAATTAAGAAAGATATTCTAACAGAAGAACAATTAAAACACATACAAGAAGCAGTTACTACTGATATTTTTCCTTGGTTTTATAAACCAAAATTAACTCACGGAAAAAGTTCAGATGGATTTCTTTTTCAACATTATTTATATAGAGAATCTAACCCTAATTCAAAATTTTATTATATAATACCTGATTATTTTAAAAAACATTTAGATTATAAAGCATTAATTTTATCTAGAATAAATTTTAATCTACCTAAAAAAGAAAAAGTTTGTTCTCGATTTCATGTGGATGAAACATACCCGTGTAAAACTGCCTTATTTTATATCAACACTACTAATGCTACAACCATTTTTGAAAATGGTAAAAAAGTTAAAGGAATAGAAAATACCTTAGTTATCTTTGATTCTATGATAAACCACAAAGTACAATTTAACACTGATGGAAAAGAAAGGTATGTAATTAATTTTAATTATTTTTAATTATATGAATTTAAATCATTATTATTGGTATTTTCAATCAGTAATTCCTCACAGACTTTGTGATGATATTATAAAATATGGAAAATCTTTACAAGACCAAATGGCGGTTACGGGAGGTGATAGTAATAAAAATTTAAATGAAAAACAAATTAAAGATTTAAAAAAGAAAAGAGATTCTAATATTGTATGGATCAGTGATCGTTGGATTTACAAAGAAATTCAACCATATGTGCAAAAAGCAAATGAAAGTGCAGGTTGGAATTTTGATTGGAATTGGTCTGAACCTTGCCAATTTACAAAATATAATAAAGGACAGTATTATAATTGGCATCGTGATAGTTGGACCAAACCCTATGAAAGACAAGAAGGAGATCAGTCAAATGGAAAAATTAGAAAACTATCTGTTACAGTTTCTTTATCAGAGGGAGGTAAAGATTATACTGGAGGAGAATTAGAGTTTGATTTTAAAGATATGGATCCTGATAAAAAACAGAAAACTATAAAATGTAAGGATATACTTCCTAAAGGATCTATAGTGGTGTTTCCTTCTTTTTTGTGGCACAGAGTATGCCCTGTTAAAAAAGGATCAAGATATAGTTTAGTAATATGGAATTTAGGATGGCCTTTTAAATAAAAAAGATGAAACTGACCAAAAAAGAATTTGAACTAATTAAGAGATATGATGGTTTTAATATACTCGGGACTGCTTTGTTTATGAATGATGGCTATTGCTATTTAGATGATGATAATATGCCTACTAATGGTCCTTTAAACTTATCTAGTAAATGGAAACCTTGGACTTATCAAGTAAATCTATACAATGTTTTATTAGAAACAGCAGGTATTGATATAAACAATAAAAATATAGAATTATTGGATGTAGCGTGTGGACAAGGTGGTGGAGCATCTTTTTACAAAGATTACTACAAATTTAAATCCGTATTTGGAGTAGATTTAAACCCAAACTATATTAAACATGCATCAAAAAGAGATAGTAATGTTAATTTTTTAAATGCCAGTGCTACTAATATACCTTTAGCAGACAATAAATTTGATATAATCACCTGCCTTGAAGCAGAAATATACTTTGAGCCTTTGGAAAAATATTGCCAACAAGCTGTTAGATTACTTAAAAAAGATGGTTTTTTAATCCACTCCTCTTCTGACTTATCTATCAATAAAAGTATATTTGAAAGATATTTTGAAATAATTAAAATCAGGGATATAGGTAATAATGTGGGGGTTGGATGTGCCATAAGTAAACATATGTTTTGGAACAATAAAACGTTGAGGGAAATTTATATTAACGATGAGTATAGAAGTTTGCTTACAGGTAAAACATATGAGGTGTATGTAATGAAAAAGAAACAAAAAAAAGCAAGAAAAGTAAAGACTCAAAAAGAGTTTGATAAAATATCATGTGAAAGTGCTAAAGCATTTCCAAAAAAATTAAACAGAGAAAATTATTTTCAGTGTCCCATATGGTTTGCAGACGAACCAAGTTTTGTTAAAGATTTAAATAAAGCATCTGATAAGTATATTAAGCAAGCTAAGAAAAATTTAAAAAAAGATATTGATAAAAGAAATAAAAAATTTGGTGATAAAGGAGATATGGGTCACGTATTTCATTCAAGCACTTTAATTGATGATCCTAATTTTTTAGAATTACAAAATTATGTAGGTGCAACATCTCATAATTTATTAAATGAGATGGGTTTTGATTTAACTCAATATCAAGTATTTACTACAGAAATGTGGGTACAAGAATTTGCTAAAGATGGAGGAGGACACCATACACTACATACTCATTGGAATGGACATATATCTGGTTTTTACTTTTTAAAAGGCAGTGAAAAAACATCAAAGCCTATGTTTGAAGATCCAAGACCAGGTAATATGATGAATCTTTTACCTCAAAAATATCCAACTAAAATAACCTATGCAAGTCATCAAATAAGTTATGAAGCAAACCCTGGAAAAATGATATTTTTTCCATCTTATATGCCGCATCAATATGTAGTAGATATGGGATATGAACCATTTAGATTTATACATTTTAACTGTCAAGCAATACCTAAAGGAGCATTAAATGTCTTTCAAAAAAAATAAATACACAGTATTAAAAAAAGCTATATCAAAAGAGATAGCAGATTTTGCTTATTCTTATTTTTTAAATAAGAGAAAAGTAGCAAAATTTTTATTTGATCAAAAATTTATTTCACCTTATACTGAATATTGGGGAAGATGGAATGATCCACAGGCACCCAATACCTATGCACATTATGCAGATGTAGTTATGGAAACTTTATTACAAAAAGTAAAGCCCGTAATGGAAAAACATATAGGTATGAAATTATCTGAAACTTATTCTTATGCAAGAATTTATAAAAAAGGAGATGTTTTAGCTAGACATATAGATAGATACTCATGTGAAGTATCTACTACATTAAATCTAGGGGGCGATGAATGGCCTATTTATTTAGACCCAACAGGCAAAAGAGGTCAAGCTGGTGTTAAAATAGATTTAGGACCAGGAGATATGCTTATATATTCTGGTTGTGATTTAGAGCATTGGCGAGAAGAATTTACAGGCAAAGATTGCGGACAGGTGTTTCTACATTATAATCGTAAAGGATCTAAAACAGCTAAAGAAAATGAGTTTGATGGAAGACCTTTCATAGGTTTACCTGATTGGTACAAAGGGTTTACAGTATCTAAAAAGTAATATATATGATATTCTTACTACATTAAGGAGTAAAAATATGGCACACTTTGCAGAATTAGAGTCAAAAACAGATCCAACAGGATTTACATCTGATACCCATTTAATAGTTAAACAAATTACAGTTGTAGCAAATGATATATCAGCAGGGGGTGGCACATTAGGAAATAATGATTGCCATGTTGATGGAGAAACATGGTGTAAAAATTTTTTTAAAAAACCAAATACAGAATTTAAACAAACTTCTTATAGTAATAGTTTTAGAAAACAGTATGCAGGTATTGGATATAGATACGATGCATCAAAAGACAAATTTATATGCCCACAACCTTATGCTTCATGGTCACTAGATGGTAGTGATGATTGGCAAGCACCAATAACTTATCCATCAGTAATTGATGATGGCGAAGATACACCTGTATGGGGATACATAATTACTTGGAATGAAACTAAATATAATTCTGATAATACTAAAGGTTGGGAGGCAATAAAATCAAACGACAACGCGGAAACACCAACAATTTACGATTGGAACGGTACAGCTTGGGTATCCGCATAATAAATAAAGTTTAATATGCTACAAAAAGTACAATTTGCACCAGGGTTTAATAAACAAGTTACAGCAACAGGTGGCGAAGGCCAATGGGTTGCTGGTGATAATGTTAGATTTAGATATGGTACACCTGAAAAAATAGGTGGTTGGGCACAACTAGGTTCTATTGAATTAACAGGACGTAATACAGCTATTCATCATTTCGTTAATGCATCAGGTATTAAGTATGCTGCATTAGGAACTAATAGAATATTGTATGTTTATTCTGGTGGTATCTTTTATGATATACACCCTATTAAAGCTACAACAACTTTAACAAATGCATTTTCCACTACTAATGGATCAGCGACTGTAACTGTAACTTTTTCATCAGCCCATAATATAAATAAAGGTGATGTTATTTTATGTGATAATTTTACATCTATAACAAACTCTAATTTTGGATCTGGTGATTTTGACGATGTAAAATTTCAAGTAGCAAGCATACCATCAACTACTACTTTAACTATTACAATGGGCTCTAACGAATCTGGATCAGGTGCATCAACATCAGGTGGTATTAGAGTTAGACATTATTATCCTGTAGGACCTGCAGTTGAAACAGCATCTACTGGTTGGGGTCTTGGATCATGGGGTGGTGTAAAACAAGGACAGTTTACATCAACATTATCTGCAGACATTAATGCATCAGCAACATCTTTAACTATAGCAAGTTCAACATCTTTTGCATCATCAGGAACAGTTATTATAGACAATGAATTAATTACATACACAGGTAATAGTGGCGGAACATTATCAGGATTAACAAGAGGTGCTAATGGTACAACTGCTGCATCACATTCAAGTGGCGATACAGTAACCGATGCATCTAACTATTTTGCATGGAATGCTGCAGCCTCTGGAGATGTTGTAACAGCACCGGGTTTATGGTCATTAGATAATTTTGGTAATAAACTTGTTGCAACTATATTTGGTGGGGAAACATTTACATGGGATTCTGATCCAGTTGGCGGAACAAGCACAAGAGCAGCGATACTTGCAAATGCACCAACAGCATCTTCGTTTAGTTTAGTATCAACACCGGATAGACACTTAATATTTTTTGGAACAGAAACAACTATTGGCACATCAAGTACAAGAGATGAAATGTATATTAGGTTCTCGGACCAAGAATCAATTGACGCAAGTACGTCATACACACCTAGTGCAATTAATACTGCGGGTACACAAAGACTTGCAGATGGATCTAAGATTGTTGGTGCTATTAGAGGTAGAGATGCAATTTACATTTGGACAGATACAGCATTATTTATTATGAGATTTGTTGGTGCTCCATTTACTTTCTCGTTTCAACAAGTTGGAACTAACTGTGGATTAATTGGTAAGAACGCAGCCGTAGAGGTTGACGGATCTGCATATTGGATGTCAGAAAATGGTTTCTTTAGATACACTGGTAAACTAGAATCATTACCATGTTTAGTTGAGGATCATGTTTACGATGATATTAATACAATTCCAAAACAACATATTAATGCAGGACTAAATAACTTGTTCGGTGAGGTTATGTGGTTTTATCCTAACTCAGGAGCAGAAACAGTTAATAGAATGGTTTGTTACAACTATCTTGACTCAACACCTGAAAGACCTGTATGGACCACAGGTACATTAGCAAGAAGTGCTTGGCAAGATTCTGCTGTATTTGGTAAACCTCATGCATCAGAGTATGACACAAGTTCTAATGGCACATCTGGTTCTGCAACTTTTGTACAAGGAAACACTGATGGTGTTAGTTATTACTATGAACACGAAACAGGATTAGATCAAATAAGAGAAGGTGCAACCTCATCTATTACAGCAAACATACAATCAGGAGATTTTGATATTGGTCAACAAGGGTTACAAGGTGATGGTGAGTTTATGATGAAAATTAGAAGAGTGTTACCAGACTTTTTATCACAAACAGGAGATACAAGAATTACATTAAACTTAAGAGACTTTCCTAATCAAACACAAGCTAGTTCAACATTAGGACCTTTTACTATATCAAGTAGTACAAATAAAGTTGATACAAGAGCACGTGCTAGATCAATATCTTTAAAAGTAGACAATACAAGCACAAGTCAATTTTGGAAACTTGGTACATTTAGATTAGACATACAACCAGACGGAAGAAGATAATGGCAAGAATAGTACAATCATTAACACAACCTTTAGAAAAGTATGATCAACAAATACAACAGTCATTTGTTAGAGATGTAGATAGTATTGTGCAAAAATTAAATACTTCTTTTCAACAAGATTTAAAAGAAGAGGCGGAAGCGGAAGCTTTCTTTTTTGGATAATGGCTAATACATTTGTAAATAAAAAAACGGATTTAACAAGCACTAGTGCTACTACATTATACACAGTGCCATCAGCTACAACAGCTGTTGTTAAATCAATATTAGTATCAGAAGATTCTGGTAATGCTGATACTATAACAGTGACTATAACTGATACATCTGATGCTGTTTTTAGTCTTTTTAAGACTAAAGCAATATCTGCTAATGCAACCTCAGAATTATTATCTGCACCTTTAGTTTTACAGGAAAGTGAAGTATTAAAAGTTACTGCAGCAACCGCAAATAGGCTACATGTAGTCTTATCTGCGCTAGAAATTAAACCTAGAGAAGTTACATCATAGGCTTGATTTACTTGACAAAAACAAGTATTATTAACAACCCCAGGTTAAATTCCTGCTTTTTAAATTAACATACAAAATTATATGAAAACAGGATTAGAATCACTAGATACAGGCGCATCAAAAATTACTTACAGAGGTAATGAAGGACCTAAAGCACCACAACAAATGGCAATGGCTGATCCAATGTTAGTAGAACAATATCAACAATACGTATTTGAAATGGAAGAACAAGGACTACAACCAATGTCTTTTGAAGAATTTGTAGCACAAGCTAGAGCAGGTATGAATGAAGGTGGGATTGCAAGAGTTGGATTTTTTAGAGGAGCGTTAGCTGATGCAGATAAAAAAGGACAAGCAATGTCTCCAGGAACTTCAGCAAGTGGTGGAAGAAGAGGTCCATCAGGACCTCCAGGTGGTGGAGATCGAGAAATGACTTATACAGCGCCACCAACAACAGTTAGTCCTCCAGACGGGCCTCCAGGCGGTGGAGATCCAGAAATGACTTATATTCCTGATTACGATGAGGATCGAGGAACTAAAATAGATCCTACAATAAAAACTAAAGACGATGATAGTTTTTTAAGAACTTTTGAAAAAAAATTAATTGATAATTTTGTTAGACGAAACAAATATAAACATTTAATTGACTCTGGACTATATTCTGATTTTCCAGGATTAGCTGGTAAATTTCTTGGCTACATGAGTCCAGATGAAGAGGTAGATGATTTTGATATAGATTCAATAAGAGAAATTGCTTCTACTATTTATTCAGGTGGTGGAAGTTTAACACCTAAACAAGTTAAAGGTTTAGAAGGTTTAAGAAGAGATTTTGAATTTGAACAAGAATATCCTGATCCCACTACTAAAGATCTTAGAGAATATTATAATTTAGATGATAAAATAACTGGTGGCGATGATGGACCACCACCAATTATTTATCCATATCCAATAAGTACAGCAATGGCACCACCAGGAATGGCACCAGCAGTGGCACCAGGAACTGCAGTTGCAACTGCAACTGGAAATCCTTTTTTACAAAGAGATGTGCCATTTGGTGCTTATGGAACAGCTGCTCACGGAGCACAGTTTGGTGTTGACCCAAGAATGTTTGTAGCAGATGGTGGAAGAATAGGTTATGCTGGTGGTGGAATAGCAGATCTAAGACAAGGATATTTTTTAGGAAAATTAGTTAAGAAAATAGGTAAAGGAATTAAAAAAGTTATTAAGTCACCAATAGGTAAAGCTGCATTGTTAGCTTCACCATTTCTTATGAAAAAAGGAATGTTAAGTACATTATTGGGGACAAAAGCTATTCCTGGATTTCCAGGTGGAAGAGAACAAGGGACTTTAGGACTTTTAGCTAAACTAGGTTTGACTAAAGGTAAGGGATCTTTTATGCCGACTGCATTTGGTGGTATCGCTGCACTATCTTCGTTACCATTATTATTTGGAGAAAGCCAAGAAGATGAAGAAGGAGTAAACTACGCAGATTTACCAAACATATTTGATAAATATTCTCCTGATCAATTAAGACGAATGGCTTTAACAGGAGGAATGGATAGAGCACAATATCCTTTTTTACCAGCAACAGCTTATGCTGCTGATGGTGGACGTATTGGTTTAATGGATGGTGGAGATTTAAGAGCTGCAGCATTAACTGAAATGTATAACGATGATGAAGAAGATAAAAAATTATCAAAAGGTGGTAGCGCAGGTTTACCTCCAATAACTGCAGGTGTAGAAGGACAAGCTTCACAATCATTTTCTGATGATGAAACACCTATGCCAACGCAACAAGATCAAATGCCTATGCCAAGACCTATGATGGCTGGTAGAATGAATCCTATGATGGCAGGTAGAATGAACCCTATGATGATGGCTGGTAGAATGAATCCTATGATGGCTAGAGGAATGATGCCTAGAATGATGGCTCAAGAAGGAGGGCTCATGGACCTTGGTGGTATGGAAAAAGACTATAGAAATGAAGGTGGATTTGTACCAATAGGTGGACAAGAACGAGCTGATGATGTACCAGCTAGATTATCAAAGAATGAATTTGTATTTACAGCTGATGCTGTAAGAGCTGCTGGTGGTGGAGACATCGACAAAGGAGCAGAGATTATGGAAAACATGATGGAAAATTTAGAAAAAGGTGGTAAAGTATCTGAAGAGTCACAAGGATTAAAAGGTGCTCGAGATATGTTTGCTACAGCACAAAGATTAGAAGGAGTTTTATAATGGCCGTTACACAATCACAAGTATTACCAGCACCATTTATACAAACGTTAGGTGAAGATTATGCAAAACAATTACCAGGTGCATTAGCTACACCTTTACCAACACAAAGTTTTGCACCAACAGTTGCAGGACAAACTGGTTTACAGCAACAAGCAACAACACTAGCAGGAGCAGGATTAGGTGCATATCAACCATATGTTACAGCAGCAGGACAAGCAGCAACGACAGCTGGAACAGGATTAGGTTTAGCACAAACAGGATTAGGAATTGCAGGACAAGAATTAACAGGAGCAGGAACAGCTTTAGGCACAGCAGGCACAACAACTGCAGGTGCACAACCATTTATAGGTGCAGCAGGAACAGGATTAACTCAAGCTGGTACAACATTAGGTGGAGTATCTCCATTTATTAGTGCAGCAGGAACAGGACTTGGAACTGCAGCAGGATTAACTGGAACAGGTGCAGGAACTGGAACAGGATCTATTTCATCTTATATGTCGCCTTATCAATCACAAGTTATTGATACGACATTAGCAGAATTTGATAGACAAGCAGCACAAAGACAACAAGCTATATCTGATGCAGCAGTTGGTATTGGTGGTTTTGGTGGTGGTAGAGAAGGTGTTATGCAAGCAGAATACCAAACACAATCAGACAGAAACAGAGCAGCACTTCAAGCACAGTTACAAGCACAAGGATTTAGTCAAGCACAAGCAGCAAGACAAGCAGATTTACAAAACCAAATGATGTTATCACAAGGTCAATTAGGATTAGGTCAAGCTACATCTGGTTTAGCACAACAACAAGCACAATTAGGATTAAGCCAATTAGGTTTAGGTCAAGCACAATTAGGATTAGGACAAGCACAAGCAACTCAAGCAGGTCAACAAGCAGGTATGGCAGGTCAAAGAGCAGCGCTTGCACAACAACAAGCAGGATTAGGTCAAGCACAATTAGGACTTGGTCAATATCAATTAGGAACAGGTCAAGCTTTACAAGGCTTCCAAGGAACAGATATCGCAAGAGCAGGATCAGTGGGCGCTGTAAACCAAGCTCAAGCGCAAGCTGTACTAGATGCACAAAGAGAAGCAAACAGACTAGCAGCATACGAACCACTAGAAAGACTTGGTATCTATGGTCAAGCTGTTACAGGATTAATGGGAGGATATCCTGCACAATACCAATTCCAATCACAACCTGGAGCTAGTCCATTAGCACAAGCTCTTGGAATAGGATCAACGTTGGGTGGTATCTATGGTAATGTTATGGGACCAGTAAGAGGGACACCAAGATAATGAACAGAACTTTAAGAAGACCAATGTTTAGAACAGGCGGTAGCGCTGAAGGTATTACTTCAGGGTTAGATGTACCTAAATTAAATGCATCAAGGCAAGGGTATGAATTTGGTAAAACAGTTGAAAATATTAAAAGAGACATGCCTGCTTTAAGAAAATTATATGAAGAAAATATGGCAACTAGAAGCAGTGACTTTAATGATTTTTTAATTAACCTTGGTTTAGATTTAGTATCAAGACCAAGATCCGGTAACATATTCCAACAAGTTGCAACATCAGCAGCAGGACCTTATCAAAGATTTACTGAAAGAAAATCAACAGCAAGAAGAGATCAAGATAAACTATCACAAGCTTTAATTGGTGACTTATTAGATAGAGAAACTAGATTAGAAGAAGCAAGAATTGAAGCCGAAGGTGAAAAAGGATTTGATCCGGGTGCAGGAGCAAAAATAGATCAACTTCGTAAACAATCTTATAGAAATCAATTAACATTAGAAAATGAAAGAGACGCAATATTAGCGGTGCCAAAAGAAAATAGATCTGAAGAACAAAATAATAGACTTCAACAAATAGAAAGAGCGGAGCTTCCTGCTGTTCAAGGAACGATAAATGATTTAGAAGGTGGTGAGAGCGTATTATCTCAAATTGACCAAGCCGGAATGTCAGAAAGATTTAATGATCAAGTAGATGATTTAATGGGTCAAACAAACCCTGCTACAAATAAAAATTATACATTACAAGAAGCATTTGCATCTGTATTAAAAGTATATGAATCTATGTTTTCTAAAAAAGATGGTGGTCGAATAGGATTACAGATGGGTGGACAACCTATGCCTGCAGCAATGCCCACGGACCAAGGACCAATGGAAGCTAGTCCAGTGCAAAATTTAACTTTTGAAGAACTAAGAGCAAGATTACCTCAAAGTATAACAGATGATATTGTAACTTTAATTGCAAGCAGTGAACAAGCATTAGCTGATTTTGCAAACATACAAACACAACAAGATGTTAATGCATTTAATCAAAAATACGAAGTAAATCTGCAGTTACCAGCGGAGGCGTAAGTGGCTTCTAATAACCCTTTTAAAATTAAACAAAAATCAAAAGAAATTGATACAGGAACTGTTGACTCAATTTTAAAAAAAAGATTTGGCACAGAAAAAAAACCTAAAAAGTTTACTTGGAAAGGTTTATATAATTTTACATCTATACTAGATCCTAGTCCATTTAGTGAAAGAAAATTAGCAAGAATTAGAGATTTAATGGAAGGCAGCGATGCTGAAGAAAAAGATTACATAGATACATTTGAAGATTTAGAAAAAGCTTATTATTCTGGTGCACAAAAATTTGGTTATGCAATTGGTGATCTTGTAACAGCTGGCATTGATATGGTGGCTAATACAGATCTTAATCAAAAACTTACAGAAGTTTATGAAGATAATAAATTAAAAGAACCAGAAACTTTAACAGGTAAAGTAGTTGAAGTATTAACGCAGTACGGTGCTCCTAGTAGTGCAGCTATTAAAATTACCAATAGACTTAGAAGATTGTCTATGGTTGCTAAAGCTAAGGGTGCATCAACAGCAGTTGTTGGATCTACTATAACTAACATAGCAACAAAGTCTGGTAATATGGCAAGTGTATTTGGTATTACAGATTTTTTAGCTAGTGAACCTGGTAGAGGAAACATAGTTTTAAAAGAAGAAAATACAGAGGGTTTGTCAGGTCGTGACTTGGCTGTAGCAAGATTTAAAAATAGATTAAGATTTGGTGCAGAAGGTGCAACCATTGGTGCTGGTTTTAGTTTGTTAGGTAAACCTGCATCTATTGGATTAAAATATGGTCTTATGAAACCATTAGGTTTAGGATTAAAATATGGTGTTGGTCCTGTTGTATCTGGTGCATCTTATTTATTATCTAAGGACCCAATAGTTTTACCAACTATATCAAAAGCATTAAGAGGTGGAACACAATATAGTTTAGAAAAAATTATAGCTCCAGTGCTTGCTGGTAAACTACCTATTAAAACACAATTACCTGACTTTGATAAATGGAGAATGTTTTCTGTAAACTCTGATGATCCATTAAAAGCAAGATTAAAAAAATTAGATAATGTTTTATCATGGTTTAGATCTGTTGGTAAAAACACAGGACAACAATTTACATTATCAACAAGAGCAGCTAGAGAAATAAAAGGAAGATCTAGAACAATTGAAAAATATTTAGAGTCTATTGAAAAAAAATCATATGATTTAGCTAAAGCAAATAAAGATTTATACAACACAAAAACTACATCACCATCAAGTCAAAAACATTATTTAGATCAAACATTAAGTTATTTACAAGGTAAAACAAGATTAAGTGAATTACCTAGTTTAATACAGGACAGTGCTAAAAATTTAAACACAGAATTATTAAAAATTAAAAAAGTTTTTGCTGATATGTTACCAGAGAGTGAACTTAAAAATTATATATTAAAAAATCTTAGCACATACATGCGTAAATCTTTTTCTATATTTACAGATCCTACATACAAACCAGATAAAAAAATATTTGATGGTGCCGTAAATTATATGGTTAATCTTGTAAAAAATAATAGAGATTTAAGAAGAGCAGCAATAGAAGAACCTGCGTTTAAATCTTTTAAACCTGATGTTAGAATAAGAAAAAGTGCTGAACAATTAGTTAAAAAAATATTAAGAGATGGTAAAACTAACAATGGTGACCCATTAGAGTTTTTAAAAACTGTATCTAAAAAACAATTAAGATTAAAAGATATTATAAAAACAGGTGATGAATTACCTGATGCAATTAAAAAATTACTAGGTGAAGAAAATAATTTAAAAGCATCAGTATTTACTACAGCTTCACATGCAATAACACAAACAACAAACAAAAAATTAATGGATCGTATTGCTGCATTAGGTATTAAAGAAGGATGGTTATTTAAAGATGAAGCAAGAGCAAACGCAAGAGGTATATTAGATGCACAAAAAATAGGTAACGTACCTGGACTAGGTTTTTTATCATCTAGACTATCAAAACTACATGCATCAAATGATATTGTACAAGCGTTTAGAGGAACACCTGGTAAGTTAGATGAACTTATACAAAGTAATGCATATAGAGCAATACTACAATTAAAAGTTGCTACACAGTTTGGTAAAACAGTTTTATCTCCAGCAACACAAGTTAGAAACGTTACATCAGCAAGTTTATTTCCGTTAGCAAATGGACACATAGGTGGCGGGTCATCTGTTACTGAAGCATTTAAAATGACACTAGATGATATATTTGGTGCAGGAAAAGTTTTAGACGAAAAAGTATTAATTGATAAGATAGAAGATAAAATTAGAAGAGGGGTGTTAGATGAAAACATAGTAGCATCAGAGCTTGGAGCCGTTCTTAAAGATATTAAAAAAGGATCTATTAATTCTATGGATGGTTTATATCTTAAATTAACTAATGGTAAGTTTATGAAAGGTGCAACACGTATTTATGCAGGTGGTGATAACGTTTGGAAATGGTTTGGTGATGAGTATGTGCAGTCACAACTAAAAAATACATACAAAAATTTAAATGCACTTAAAAAATGGTTTCCTGAAATACAAGGGCAAAATTATATTGCAAGAGATTTATTTACTAATAAATTAAAAACATATGATGATGCAATAAAAGAAGCTGCAGCATGGTATATTAGAAATACATACCCAACATACAGTAAAGTTCCAGAAGCAATTAAGGCAATAAGAAAATTACCTTTTGGTAACTTCGTATCGTTTCCTGCAGAAATGATGAGAACATCATTTAACATTTTAAACTTAGCAGCAAAAGAAATATCATCTAGCAATCCTGCTTTAAGACAAATAGGTTATAGAAGAATGATAGGCGCTTATACAGTATTAGGTGGTGCTGGAACAGCAGCTGTTAACATTGCATCTGAGGCATCGGGTGTAACTATGGAAGAAATACAAGCATATAAAAATTCATTTGCAGCAGATTGGAATAAAAATTCTATATTATTACCAATAGATAAATGGAAAAAAGGTGAAGGAAAAGCAATTAACTTTTCATACTTTAGTCCATATGACGTTGTGCAAAAACCATTTGAAGCGTTTATGAAAGCTATACATGATGGTAAAACAAGAACTAATCAAGATTGGGATGACATGACAATGAATGCTTTTGCCGAAGCAGGGGGTGAAATAGTTAGTTCGTTTGTATCTGAGCCATTAGGTTATGAAAGAATTATTGACGTATTACCAAGAGGATTTTTTGGTAGAGGTGGACAGAAAAAAGCAGGTGGTGCTGTTTATTCTGAAGAAACAGATTCTATTGGAGATAAGATGTATAAAAGTTTTGCACATTTTTTAGAAGGTATAGAACCAGGTATTGCAACAACAGGTAAAAAAATAGTTGGTGCCATAGATAATGATTTAAAACCAGGTGGACAACCATTGAGTTTAAGAGATGAAGCATTAGCATTATTTTCTGGTATTAGAATTATAAACGTTGATGTGCCAAGAAGTTTTAATTACAAAATGACTGATTTTAGAAGAAAAAAATTATCTGTAACTAAAGCAGAAAATTTTTATAATTTAGAAAACGCAGTTGATAGAGGTGGTGATGAGTATGTTAAAGAATTTAAAGATATACAAGAAGAAATGTTTAAAGTGCAACAAGAGTTTTATAATGTAATACAAGATGCATTTAAAATGGGTTTAAAGAAAAGCGATATAAGAAAATTAATGAAACGTAGAGGTTTTAGTAATAAAGAAATATCTGCTTTATTTAGAGGTAAATTTATACCATTTAAAGTGTCCGATTCTCTTATGCAAAAAAGAATTCGAGATCTTAAAAAAGCATACCCAAATGAAATTATTAATAGAAATTTCTTTTACCCTAAATCAGATTTTAGAAAAGTTATGAGAGAATACAAAAGAAAATCTTTAAAAGTAGAAGAGAGAGGTGAAGATGAAACATCTATATTTAATAAAATAACAGACGCAATAATACCGCCAGCAGGTTCAGCAGAAATGGAACAACCAATTTTAAATAACAATCAAAAAATAGAAACACCACCATTACCTAATACACCTATGCCAAATAGACAAATGTCAACACTTCCAAGTTTACAAAAAAATCCAGTAACAGGCTTGACAAGAACGGAGAGTGCATTACTATCACCAACTGAACAAGTAATTGCTAGGAGAACATAATGGTTAAAAAATCTGCATTACAAAAAATTGAATCACATGAAAAGCTTTGCAGGATAATGCAAAAGCAAACTTTTGAGCAAATTAAAGAAATGCAAGATAGAATTAAAAGATTAGAGTATTGGATAGTTGGAGGTATGGGAGCTGTCCTTATAACTTTATTAACGGACGTATCAAAATAATGAATCTTAGTCGTAATTTTTCTTTACAAGAATTAATTAAATCAGATACTGCAATACGTAAAGGTATTAATAATAATCCTAACGCAGAGCAAATAGAAAAATTAAAAGATCTTTGTGAAAATATTTTACAGCCGGTACGTGATCACTTCGGCAGAGTAAAAGTGACCAGCGGTTTTAGATCTCCAGATCTTTGTATTGCTATCAATAGCTCTGTAAATTCACAGCATGCCAAAGCTGAGGCCGCAGACTTCGAAGTGATAGGCACAGACAATGCTGAGCTAGCTGACTGGATTTATAAAAATTTAAATTTTGATCAATTGATATTAGAATTTTATACGCCAGGTGAACCTAACAGTGGATGGATACATTGTAGCTATACTCCTGACCAACCTAGAAAACAATTTTTATGGGCTTACAAATCAGAAGGTAAAACTAAATACAAACCAATTATTGGTAGTGCTAAAGATCTAGTTTAAAAATTCTAGCGCACTACGCGTATAGTCCTACTAAATCCATGATTTAAGTTGTTCACCCAATACTTCAGAAGCTATATTTATTTTTTTTCTTAATGCTTTGACTATTTTTTCATCAACAGTGTTTTCAGCATTTATATCTACGTAAGTTACAGGTTTTTTCTGTCCAACACGGTGTGCTCTATCTTCTGATTGTAAACGCTTTTCTAGGTCATATCCGTTAGAATAGTAAATTACGGTGTTTGCAGCTGTCAAAGTTATCCCATAGCCGCCCGTAGAAGGCGTTCCAATAAAGAATCGACACTTAGGGTCCTCTTGAAAACGCTTAATATTGTCTTGTCTTTCTTCTTTTGGAGTTAATCCATAGTAGTCAACAAAAGATCCTGGACCATATTCATTATTAATAGCTTCTATAATTTTATTAATGTCATATTGATAGTGAGCCCATATAATAGCTTTACCCTCTACATCTTCTAACACACTCATTAATTCATCAATTCTATTATTTTTAATAGATTGTATAGCACCATTATCATCTGTAAAATGACCACAAGTTATTTGTTGTAATCTCATTAATTGTGTCAAAGAATTTTTTGTACTAGATACTTTGCCTTGTAATATGGCTAAAGCTTGTTCTTTCATTTGTTCGTACAATTTAAATTGATCTGGTGTCAGTTGTATTTGACGTTTGATAAATATTTTATCTGGTAAATCTAGACAATCTTCTTTTAACACACGATAAGAAAAATTTTTAAGAGTGTCAGACAACTCACTTAAATTTTTAAATTTATCTACAACTTGTATTGATCTGCCATGTGCGTGCATAGTTTTCATTTCTGCATACCTGTTTCTAAATGCATAATAAGAAGAAAAATCTAAAAGATAAGAATCCAAAAACTCACATTGACTATATAAATCTAATGGATTTTTAGTAACAGGAGAACCTGTCATAATACGTCTGTATTTAGCTTTTTTTGCTAAATCTACAATGTTTTTTGTGCGTTTAGCACTAGGATTTTTTATTGTAGTAGACTCATCAATAGCCATTAATGTATTATGTGATTGTAAAAATTTTTCTGCAAATTTTTTACCTTTTTCTGTGCTAAAAGCTTCAACGTTCATAATTAAAATGTGTAAAGCCGTTTCTACCTTAAATAAAGTTTCTAGTTTTTGTTGTTGTTTTTTGTTTATATTTGGCTGCCACAATACAGTCACATTTTCTATGTGACTTGGTAAATGCGTAGGTAATTCATTACTATACCAAGTGCCAACAACACCTTTTGGTGCCACAATTAACGCGCCATCTAGTTTACCTTTATCGTAAAGCATAGACATATTATCTATTAATACTTTTGTTTTACCTGTACCCATTTCCATAAAATATGCGTAGGTTTCTTTGTTCCATGACTTTTCTAAAGCAGTCATTTGATGCTTGTATGGTTTTGTTTTAAATTTATAGTTCATAGTTTTTCTTCTTTCTAGTTGACAAGATAACATTTATAACTATATTGTCAAGCATGAAAGAAAATAAAGTTTATGTAATTCAAGAAGTTGCTGGAACTCAATCAGGCTCACCAAAAATTAACATTATGGGTGCTGCAAAATATGGTAAGTTTGAATTTTTACTACCAGAATTTTCACAAATAATATTTTCTCCTGGTCCATTAATTTTTAAATTACGAAAAGGATTAAAAAATTTTACGACAGAAGATTATTTATTATTGACTGGTGATCCCGCAATTATTGGTGTAGCATGTTCTATAGTTTCTGACATGACAAATGGTAAATTTAATTTACTTAAATGGGATAAACAAGAAAGAGCATATTATCCTATTGAAATTAATCTATACGAGAAAGGAGAAATTGATGCCAATTGATTTCGAACAAGACCAAGAAAATGTTTTGCAAAAAACAACCAACATACAAACACTTGCAGATCAAGTAGAAAAGTTAGAAGATTTAAACAAACGACTTGAACTACAAGAAGAAAATATAAAAAATACAAAAAAACAAATTGATAATATATCTGGAGAGGTAATTCCGACCATGATGTCTGAGATGGGTTTATCACATCTTAAACTTATGGATGGATCTTCTGTAGATGTAAAACCAAATTACAGCGCAAGCATCACTATTGCAAATAGAGAGGCAGCGTTTAAATGGCTTCGTAACAATGGACTAGGAGATATAATCAAAAATGAGATATCCGTATCTTTTGGTCGTAACGAGGATAACAAGGCGGCTGATTATGCCACCCTTGCAGAGAGTCAGGGTTATCAACCTCAACAAAAATTGAAAGTTGAACCTATGACTCTCAAAGCGTTAGTCCGTGAACGTATTGAGGCAGGAAAAGAAATGCCAACGGAACTTTTCAACGTATTCGTTGGAAATAAAACAACAATAAAAAGGAACAAATAAACATGAACCAAGTAACAGAGAAAAAAGGAAATGCATTAGCAGTCAATATGTTTGAAGCTGATGCAGATAAAGGCTCTCAGAACATGACGCAAGAAGATCTTGCATTACCATTTCTGAAAGTATTAGGACAGCTATCTCCAGAAGTTAATAAGAGAGATGGAAAATATGTTGAGGGGGCAGAACCTGGCATGATTCTCAATACCGTTACAAATGAAATTTTTGACGGCACTAAAGGAATAGATGTTATACCTGCATTCTACGAAAGAAAATATGTAGAATGGCAAGATAGAGGTGAGGGTAAAGGTTCACCAGTAGCGATACATGATGCAAGTTCAGACATCATGAGCACAACTACTCGTGACAAATCTTTTAAAGATAGATTACCTAATGGTAATTACTTAGAAAATACTGCAAATCATTACGTAGTAGTTTTAGGTGATTCACCACAGACAGCTTTAATTTCTATGAAAGCGACTCAATTAAAAATAAGTCGTAAATGGAATTCCATTATGATGGGAATTAAACTGCAAGGTAAAAATGGTTTGTTTACACCGCCAACATACAGCCACATTTACAATTTAAAAACTGTTCAAATGTCTAATGACAAAGGAACATGGTTTGGTTGGGAAGTGTCTAAAGTTGGTCCGATACAAGATCAAGGAGTTTATCAAATTGCAAAATCTTTTGCTGACAAAGTTGGCAAGGGTGCTGTGGAAGTTAAACACGGGTCAGACGAATCAAAAACAGATTCACCATACTAACCGAATCCTAGGAGACGGGCGCTGAAGCGAGAGTGGGGGCGCCCGTTTAAAAATTATGTTTGAAAAAATATTTAAAGGATTGGAACGTGCACATGGTTGCACCAAAGTTACAGCACCAGCAGAAAATGGTGTTAAGCTAAAGGGACAATCATTTGTAGTACGTCAACCAGTGACCACGGAACTGTGGACCATGCATTTAAATGGCACACAAAGTTTAGGTATCATACCAATTGACGAAGACAATCAGTGTATATGGGGATGTGTAGACATAGATTCATATGCAGGATTTGATCACAAAAAATTAATAGATAAAATAAAACAATTTAAATTGCCTTTGGCCGTGTGTAGGTCAAAGAGTGGAGGGGCACATGTCTTTCTGTTTACAGATCAACCCGTATCAGCAGAAAGAATGAGAGACAAACTAACAGAAATAAAAACATTATTAGGATACGGCGGATCAGAAGTTTTTCCAAAACAAATACAATTAAAATCAGCAGATGACACAGGTAATTTTTTAAATCTACCATATTTTGGTGGTGATAAAACTACTCGTTATGCATTTAAAGAAGATGGCTCTGCTGCAACATTAGAAGAATTTTATAAAATTTATGAAGAAATAAAACAATACGATCTTGATTTTGTTAAAATAACAAGACCACAATCAGAATACTCTGATGCACCACCATGTATAGAACTTATGGCAATGAATAAAATACCAGAAGGTGGAAGAAATAATTCTATGTTTCACTTTGGTGTGTACGCTAAAAAGAAATGGCCTGCAGAATGGAAAAGTAAAATGACTTTGTTTAATGCAACAGCATCAACAACGCCACTTAGTGAGTCTGAAGTAGAAATAATTAAACGTCAACACGATAAAAAAGAATGGGGTTATAAATGTAATGACACACCTATGTGTAATTTATGTGATAAAAAATTATGTAGAGAAAGAAAGTTTGGTATTGGTGAAGAGATAGTATTTCCTGCGTTAACTGACTTACAAAAAATTAAATTAGAAAAACCATATTATTATTTAAACGTAGATGGAGAACGACTACATTTAGAGAATGTAAAATTTTTAAAACAACAAAGTTTATTCCAAGAAGCATGTATGGAACAATTAGATTTTAAACCACCAACAGTAAAACCAAAAGATTGGGACATGATAATAAACCCATTGATGAAGAATCACGAACCAATAGATCCACCAGAAGGTGTAACTACACAAGATCAATTACAAAACCATTTAGAAGAATTTTGTTTAGATAGACACATAGGATCTGACATAAAAGATTTAAAACGTGGTGGTGTGCTAACTAAAGACGGCTATCATCATTTTATATTTGATAAATTTTACAATCAGTTTTTAATTAGAAAACGTTGGGATGTACCCTACTCACGTACAGCACAAATGTTAAAAGAAACATGCAACTGTGATGATAAAAGAATTAGCAAAGAAAGAATATCTGTATTTGTTGTAAAACAATTTGATAAAAAAACAGATGATTATACACAAAAAGAACTTAAACCGAAAGACCCTTATTAATGAGAACAATAGTATTGGGACCACCAGGCACAGGAAAAACTACAACTTTGTTAAACAAAGTAGATGATTATTTAAAACAAACTGATCCTGACAAGGTAGGGTACTTTGCATTTACACAAAAAGCTGCATACGAAGCAAGAGACAGAGCAATTAAAAAATTTAATTTAACAGAGGATGACCTACCATACTTTAGAACTTTACACTCACTAGCATTTAGAAAACTTGGAATAAAAAAAGATCAAGTAATGCAACAAAGACATTACAAAGATTTAGGAAAAAAATTAGGGTTTCCTGTAACCTATGCAGACTATCAAGAAGACCAAGGTAGTGCATTTAATTCTGATAGTGAATATTTACGTATTATACAATTAGCACAACTACGAAACATTACACCAGAACAACAGTTTGATTTACACGAACACACACAAGACTTAGAGCGGAGCACCTTAAAAATTATAGACAATGAGTTAACAAGATACAAAAAAGAATACAACTTAATAGATTTTAATGACATGATTACAGAATTTACAAAGTCAGACAAATCACCAAAGTTTGATGTAGTATTTATTGATGAAGCACAAGACTTGTCATTGATGCAATGGGATATGGCAAGAACTATTTGGAATAAAACAGAAGATTCTTTTATTGCAGGTGATGATGACCAAGCAATATATAAATGGGCTGGTGCAGATGTAGATTCGTTTATAGCTTTAGAGGGACAATATTTACCGCTTACACAATCGTTTAGAATACCTGCTAAAGTTCATGGTATAGCAATGGGTATTATTAATAGAATTAGAAATAGAATTGATAAAACATGGCAACCAAAAACTGTTCAAGGAAGTTTACACAGACACTACAACGCTGATACAATTAATATGTCATCAGGAGAGTGGTTAGTATTAGCAAGAACTAAACATTTATTAAAAGACGTGGAAGAATCTTTATATCAACGTGGATTATATTATTCATCAAGATATAGAAGAGGCACAGAAAAAGATTTACACGAAGCAGCAACAGCTTGGGAACATTTAAGGCAGGGTCAATTAGTTTCTTACAAAGAAATAGAAAACATATCTAAATATATGGGACCAAAACATTGGCACAAGAAAAAAATAAAAGGTATGGCTAAAGAATCTTTTTATGGAATAGATCAATTAACAAAAGATTATGGTCTACAAATTAAAACAGTTTGGTATGAAGCGTTTGATGATGCCGGACAAACTAAAGTAGATTATTTAAGAAAGATGAGAGCAAACGGAGAAAAACTAAATAAAAAACCAAGAATAGAATTATCTACCATACACGGAGCTAAAGGTGGTGAAGCGCAAAATGTTGTGTTGTTAACGGATCTAACACAGAACACTATGAAAGGTTATGAAAGAGATCCAGACGATGAAAACAGATTGTTTTATGTTGGTGCAACTAGAACAAAAGAAAACTTACACATAATAGAACCAAAAAAATATGAGAAGGGATATTTACTATGACACACAAAGATATATTTAAAGGAACAATATATAATTCTTTAGAAGATCAAATCGGCGGTAAACATTATCGCAATATGAAAATTCAACCTGCGGAGTTTATAAACGAGAACAAGTTGCTTTTTGCAGAGGGTAATGCTATAAAATATATATGCAGACATTCTGTAAAAGGAAAGAGACAAGACATTGAAAAAGCTATACATTATTTAGAAATGATACTTGAAAGAGATTACGATGCAGACTCCTCTATTTAAACCACAAACAGAGTGGTTACCACCAGAAAATTTTCCAGACTTATCTAAGCATAATGAAATTGCAATTGACTTAGAAACTAAAGATCCAGATTTAATAAAAATGGGATCAGGTAATGTAATTGGTAAAGGTGATGTAACTGGCATAGCTGTAGCTGTACCAGGATGGTCAGGTTATTACCCTATTGCACACGAAGGTGGTGGCAACATGGATCGTAAAAAAGTTTTAAAATGGTTTCAAGATGTATTAAGTACTACCTCTACAAAAATATTCCACAACGCCATGTATGACGTGTGTTGGATTCGAGCGCTCGGTTTAAGTATTAACGGTAAAATTGTAGACACGATGATTGCATCGGCCTTAGTTGATGAAAATCAAATGCGCTATGACTTAAACAATTGTTCTAAAAGATACACTGGCAAAACAAAAAATGAAAGCGATTTATATCAAGCTGCAAAAGATTGGGGAGTTGACGCCAAGGCAGAAATGTATAAACTACCTGCCATTTATGTTGGCGCATACGCAGAAAAGGACGCTGAACTTACTTTAGAACTTTGGCAAGAACTAAAAAAAGAAATTTTACATCAAGATATAACTTCTATTTTTGAATTAGAGACCGAACTTTTTCCTTGCTTAGTTGATATGCGTTTTTTAGGAGTTTGTGTAGATGAAGAAGCCGCTCACAAATTAAAGCAACAATTAGTTGCACAAGAAAAAGAATGCTTACAATCAGTAAGAAAAGAAACTGGAGTAGATACCCAAATATGGGCAGCGAGATCCATTGCACAAGTTTTTGAAAAACTTCGCCTACCATTTGACCGAACCGAAAAAACAAATTCTCCATCATTTACAAAAAATTTTTTACAGAATCACCCCCACCCACTGGTGAAACTAATTGCCCAAGCCCGTGAAATTAACAAGGCTCATACCACATTTATTGATACCATATTAAAGCATTCACATAAAGGTAGAATTCATGCAGAAATTAATCAACTTAGATCAGATAATGGCGGAACTGTGACCGGTAGGTTTAGTTATTCTAATCCTAATTTACAGCAAATACCGGCTAGAAACAAAGATCTTGGACCACGGATTAGGTCATTATTTGTGCCAGAGAAGGGCCATACATGGGGTTGTTTTGACTATTCTCAGCAAGAGCCTAGGTTGGTAGTGCATTATGCAGCTTTACAAAATTTATATGGTGTTGAAGAGGTTTTAGATGCATATAACGATGGTGATGCAGACTTTCACGACATTGTTGCTGACATGGCAGAAATACCTAGATCACAGGCTAAGACTATAAATCTTGGTTTGTTTTATGGAATGGGTAAAAATAAATTACAGGCAGAGTTAGGTGTTAGTAAAGACAAAGCTGATAGTTTATTTAAACGATATCACAACAAAGTTCCATTTGTAAAACAACTAATGGATAATGTTATGCAACGTGCACAAAACTCTGGTCGAGTAAGAACTTTACTTGGTCGACTATGTAGGTTTCATTTATGGGAACCAAATCAGTTTGGAATACATAAGGCATTGCCACATGAAACAGCGCTCGCGGAACACGGACCAGGGATTAAACGTGCATACACTTACAAAGCATTAAACAAATTAATACAAGGATCAGCTGCTGATATGACAAAAAAAGCTATGCTAGAATTATACAAAGAAGGTATAATACCACATATACAAGTACATGATGAACTTGATATATCTGTGGAAAGCCCTAAACATGCACAGAAAATAAAATCTATTATGGAGGACGCTGTAAAACTTGAGGTGCCTAATAAAGTAGACTATGAATCTGGAGTAAATTGGGGTACAATAAAATGAGGTTAAAATATGTCTTACTTAAATGCAAATATTCCTGTACAATATGCACAAATAAAAAAGGAGTATTTATATGACCTTAAAAAACATCATGGCGAAGTTGAAGACTGTATTATCTTCGGCATTGCCTCAATCACAGGAAGGCCAGTCCTTTTCCATGCCATCATGGAAAACG
>VTLG01014044.1_pt1 | contig 29074 bp, 50 predicted proteins | sample 4694571 | NCBI WGS metagenome assembly VTLG01 (sample SAMN12604809, study PRJNA352737) | marine metagenome | biome: ENVO:00000447; feature: ENVO:00000209|ENVO:00000569|ENVO:01000036; material: ENVO:00002151; isolation source: viral sequences binned using virsorter ...
TGCATTGCCTATAAAATCTAATGCCAAACTTCGCGAGCGCCGTCCAGAAAGCAATAAAAAATGTTGCTTCAATTCAAGGCTTTGGACAAGATGTAACAATAAGAACTATTACTGCGGGTTCTTACAACACAACAACAGGCGTTATTTCAGAATCAAACAGCGATGCAACTGTTAAAGCTGTTTTTGAAGATGTAAATATGCGCGAAGTAAATGAACTTATTCAGGCAGAAGATAAAAAAATTACAATATCTGCGGGGGATGTTACGACAAAACCTACGACAAAAGATAAGGTTCTTATTTCAAGTATTGTACATAATATTATTCGCGTCCTTACTAAAACATCAGGCGGAACCGATATTTCTTACACCCTTTATTTAAGAACATGAGAAGAATACGCGTTGACCAAATCGGGGATTATTCAGAAGAACAAATTAATACTTTGTTATCTGTTGCCGTATTAACGGGAGATCGTATTGTTAAAGAAGGTACGCCAGTTGATACAGGAAGGCTTGCTGTTTCTTGGCAGATAGGAGAAAACGCAGAAAGCGGCGCACCCGCAAAGGAAGGCAAATATGGTTCATCAGGTAAAGGAACTGTAGTTAGACCGCCAAAAACTTTAAATTATCAACTAGGTAAGGAAAATTTTAGAAAAAAATATCACATTCACAACAATGTTCCATATGCTGAACCTGTTATGTTCGGAACAAGCTTGCCGCCGTCTTGGGGAGGCACATATAGGAGTTTGAAAGGTTTGAAGCCAAAACATCTTGATCTGTTGGCAAAAGAGCTTGCAAACGAAATTCAAGATTTATACAAACAAATAAGGGGTAAATAATGGCCGCTATTGATCTAAACACAGTAAGAGCAACAATTGAAGCTAGAGTCGCGACAGAGCTTGCCAGTAGCCCCGCAATCCCTGTTGTTTTTCACAATATGTCGTTTGACAGTAGCGCCGTTACAACCTTTGTTCAATGCCTTACAACATTTGGCGAAAGCAATTATCTTACGCTTGGAAATGCAAGCGGACAGAATCGCGTAAATGGAATTGTTGTTTTTAATATATTTACACCGCAGGGAATAGGTTCAGGCGATAACTACACAATCGGCAAAAGGTTGCGGGATTTGTATAATAGAATTACAGTTTCAAGTGTGATCTTCGACAGCCCAATCGGGCCGGAGGTCGTTGACAACCCAAATCCTGAAGGTCAGTTTCAAACGCAATTGCGTATGACCTTTGAAATTTTCGAGGAACTTTAAACATGGCAAAACTAGAAATCACAGAAGAAATGCTTGACGCAATCGAAGCTGTTAAGGGAAGAAGGGAGGCGAACTATTGGGATCCCGAATGTCGCAAATATTATGAGAGTCAACAAAACTCTAAAAAAGATGTAAAAAATTCAGAAAAGAGTTAATATATTTATAAATAATTCTTTTTTTTGTTATGGCTGCGATTAAGGGCGATGTTGGCAAAATAATGTTCCATAATGCCGCTGGAACTGAAGCTGATGTTTCAGGTGTTAGAAGTTGGTCTTTATCTATTACGAAAGACACAATGGAAACAACAGTAAATGGTGACACAGCAAAAACATTTATCGGCGGATTGATTTCTGGCGAAGGTTCAGCAGAACTTATCTATGACCCTTCTGGAAACTCAGATTATCAAGCGTTCATTGATGATGTTATAACAACAGGCGATGCGGGCGATGCTTTGTTTGAACTGTTCCCTGACTCTGCACAATCAGCAAAGAAAATTGGATTTTCTGGAATTATCACTTCCGCAGAATATGGCGCAACACTTGGCGAAATTCAGATAATAAATATCAGCTTCATTACAACTGGTGCAATTACTAGCGCTATCTGATACATTGAGTTTATTAGTCAACTAATTAACCAATGCCAAACAAAAGAACGATTGACCTGTTAACTGAATCTTACAAAGATCAGATGACAGCCAGAAGAAAATACGAATTTAAAAATAAAAACGGAGAAAAAATTGTTGATTTATATTTTAAACCTTTAACAAGGGATGATCGAGTTCGCGCTCAAGGTGCGGCAAATACAGATGACGCTTTGACAATATCAACTTATCTTCTTTGTAAAAACGCAGAATTAGAAGATGGGTCAAAGGCATTTGCACCCGCGGATGCGCCGAACCTACAAAGAGAACTTCCAGAAAGTGTATTGAACGAAATTGAATTATTTATGTTTGATATTCAATTAAATGTTGATACAGCAAAAAAATAATATCGCGAGATAATTGGATAAATTTTGAATTTTTTCTCGCAACAGAATTAGGCAAAACTTTACAGGAATTACGTTCTTTGATTACAGAAGAAGAACTGATATATTGGGCTGCATATTATGAAGTTAAGAATGAAAGAGAAAAAAGAGAATTAAATCGCCAAAGAGCAAATAGAAGGTAATATATAAGAAAAGGTTTTGTTGATTTGTGGCACAGGCTAATGTAAAACTTACAGTTGATGCTTCGCAGGCCACAAGAGCATTAAAAGGTGTACAGGCGCAATCGACAGGGTTACAGAATAATTTAGGAAGACTTAAAGCGGCATTTGCGGGCGTTGCTTTAACGGCTGTTGCAAGACAGGCTGTAACAACGGCTTCAGATTTTCAGGCTTTACAGTTAAGAATGAAAGTGTTGACATCTGAATTTGGAGAATTTGCAGGGGCGCAAGAATTGGTAAGAAAGGCGCAAGATAGGTTTAATTTATCAATAGTTGAAGCAACAAAAGGCGTTACAGACATATTTGCAAGATTAAGGCCGCTTGGTATTTCTTTAAAAGATATTGAAACTACTTTTATCGGTTTTAACACGATTGCAAAACTAGCGGGATTAAATGCAACAGAAGCAAGCGCGGCGTTTACTCAATTAGCGCAGGGTTTAGGTTCTGGGCGTTTACAAGGGGATGAATTTAGAAGTATCGCTGAACAGGTTCCGCAATTATTAAAAGCGATCTCAGACGAAACTGGAATTGCTTCAGGAAAGTTAAAAGATTTTGCATCAAAAGGATTATTAACTTCAGATGTTGTTTTAAGGGCTTTAGCAAAATCAGCGGAAGAAGGCGCAGATAAAATTGGTGCGATTATGGATGCTTCGCCCGCTGAAACATTTAAAGCATTTAACAACGCTGTTCTTGAACTTCAATTAACACTTGGCGACAAATTATTACCTGTTGTTCTAAAAGCAACTAAAGGTTTGACAGCTTTGATTGATGGGGTTGTCAGTTTTGTCGATAGCGAAGCGGGTCAAGTTACGTTTACATTTATTGGAATAGCCGCCGCTATAAAAGGAATAGCAGTTGTTGTTCCAATTGTGGGCGCACAAATAGCGGCATTAAAGGCGGGATTTATTGGAATAACTGTTGCGTCAAGAATATCGCTTGGAAGTCTTGTTGCTTATAAGGCCACACTTGCGGCGACTTCAGCGGGATTTACTACAGCTACCGCCGCCGCTACTGCATTTAAAATTGCCATTGCAAAAACTGGAATCGGTCTTTTGGTTATTGGACTTGGTTTTGTTGCCGCCGCTTTGATGAAAGCAAACGCTGAACAAAAAGAATTTAACGATCTTTTAGAACAAGGAAGCGCCGCGCAAATCGGTAAAAATATTGAAGAAACAGAAGAAAAAGTTACAAGATTACAAGAAAGACTTGAAGAATTAAGAGGTAAAGGAGGAACACAGGCTAAAGGGGAAAGATTAAGGCTTGGAAGAGACCTTGAAAAAGCTAATGAACAAGTTGAAAAATTAAAACTTAGTCTTGAAGATGCAAAATTAAGAGATTTAAGCAAAGAATTTGAAATCATAAAGAAAAATTTGACAGATTCAAATGATTCTTTAAAGAAAAATAATATTATTTCAAAAGAACTTACAGAAGAAGCAAGAATAAGAAAAGAACATGAATTGGCAATTAAAGAACTCGAAGCACAATTTGAAGGAGATAAATTGAAAGAGCTTAAAGAATTACAAGATATAAATACTCAAGAAAGACTAAGAGGTGTACTCATCAAACAAAACGCAGAAAAAGCCAAAGAGTTAAACAATGCCTTCAAAAAGATTGGAGAAGATATTGGAACAGGTATCACTGACGCTTTAGTTGGAGCTATTGAAGGAACAAGAACGCTTGGAGAAGCGGCCAGATCAATCATTAATGATCTTGCATCGTCCTTGTTAAGACTTGGAATTAATATGGCTCTTACAGGCTTATTTGGCGGAACTAAAGTAGGAAACTTTTTAGGGTTTGCAAATGGAGGAAGGCCACCTGTTGGAAGGGCTTCAATTGTAGGAGAAAAAGGGCCGGAACTTTTTATTCCAAAAACTTCAGGCACTATTATTCCTAATAATCAAATCGGCGGCGCAGGCGGTGGAATTGTCAATAATATAAATGTAAATGTCTCGACTGAAGGTATGCAATCAAATGCAAATGAAGATCGCGGAAAAGAACTTGGCGTTGCTCTTGCTTCGGCGATACAATCAGAATTAATAAAGCAAAAAAGGCCGGGAGGTTTATTAGCAACTTAAAATGGCAACCTTTCCAAGCGTCACACCCACATATCAGGGATTTTCAAAGAAGTCTGCGCCTGCTGTTCGCACAGTAAGGTTTGCAGATGGATTTGAACAGAGAATTTTCTTTGGCTTGGCAAGCAACCAAAACCCGAAAGTCTACAATGTGAATTTTGAACTAAGCGAAACAGATGCGGATGTTGTCGAAGCGTTTCTTGATAGCCGCGCAAACGATCAGGATAGTTTTACATTTACACCGCCGGGCGAGGGCTTCACAAAAACAGGTACATATTCACAATCAGGAACCACAGTCACGATTACAATTGCAAATCATGGCGTTGCAATAGGTGATGTTTTAACGATTGACTACACATCGGGTTCTGCAACTGATGGTTCTTTTACAGTTGCAACAGCCGTTAACGCAAACACATTTACAGTAACAGCGGCTTCAAGTGGTACGAATAGCGGAAATGTATCAATCACTCTTTCAGGTGCAAAGAAATTTGTTTGCGAAACTTGGTCGAAATCAATACCCTACAACAACAGGGCGTCAATCAGCGCTACATTTAGGCAAGTATTTGAAGCATGAGTACAGATAAAATTGTAAGTGAATTACAGAAAGTCAACCCATCAGCGGTTATAGAACTTTTCACTTTAACACTTGATAATTCATTACACGGCGCGACAACAACTTATCGTTTTCATGCGGGAACAAGCTTAAAAGATAACGGCGAAATAATTTGGCAGGGCAACGCATACACAAGATTTCCTGTTCAGGCAGAGGGTTTTCAATACGGAAAAGGGCAACTTCCACGCCCGACCCTTACTTTTTCAAATGCTCTTGGAACTATTTCAGCAATACTTCTTCTAGTTAATGCAACAACAACAGGAAACGATTTAACAGGCGCAACTGTAAAAAGAATAAGAACGCAAGCAAGATTTCTTGATGCGGCTAATTTTCCAAGCAATGTAAACCCATACGGAACCCCAGACAGTACAGCGGAATATCCACAAGAAATTTTTATTATAGATAGAAAGGCGGCAGAAAATAGAACTGTAGTTTCTTTTGAACTTGCCGCTGTTTTTGATATGGCGGGAGTTCAGGCGCCGAAACGTCAATGCACTCGTGCAGAATTTCCTAGTATTGGATTAATAATAGGATGACTTGGAAGGCTGACGCATTGCTTCATGCCAAAGAACAAGACCCGAAAGAATCTTGCGGTCTTTTGTTAAATGTTCGCGGAAAAGAAAAATACTTTCCTTGTCAAAATTTGGCAATTACTTCGCATCAATGTTTCATTATGAACCCAGAAGATTTTGTTGCGGGAGATTCTCTTGGAGAAATTATTGGTATTGTTCATTCACACCCCATAACACCGCCTATTGCTTCAGAAGCCGACAAGATAAGTTGTGAGCAATCAAATTTGCCTTGGTATATTGTTAACCCTAAAACTGAATTATGGGGCAAATATACACCTTCAGGATATAAACCAGATATGATCGGTTTGCCGTGGGTCTGGGGAATTACGGATTGCTGGTCGCTTGTAAGAAGGTTTTACAAAGAAAAATTAAATATTGAACTAAGAGATTGGGTAAGGCCAACAACGCCTGAAGAATTTCAAAATGACCCGATGTTTGAAAGATGTGCAAAAAAAGCAGGTTTTTTTGAGCTAGAAAAAGATGAAAAATTAAAAAATAATGATTGTTTATTGATGTCTATTGGCGGTGTTGGATTGAATCATGTGGCGATTTTTGTAGATGGCGATGTAATACATCATTTAAGAGATAGACTATCTTGTAGAGAGCCATACAACCCTTGGTTGTTAAAATGCACAGGAATGAGGTTGCGTTATGCTTCGTAAAATTAAGTTATATGGAGAACTGGCAAAACAAGTCGGTCATAAAGAATTTGAAGATATAAATGTTTCTAATGTCGCGCAAGCTGTAAGTTTTTTAATAAATAATTTTCCGCAACTGGAAAGTTATATGGCAAATAGATATTATAAAGTTATTGCTAATGATGACGAAATTGGTCAAGACGAGCTTCACAATCCTATTGGTAAATCAGATATTTCTTTTGTACCTGTTATTTCAGGTTCGGGGGGTAATTTCGGAAAGGTGTTACTTGGAGTGGCCTTGATCGGTTTATCATTCACGCCTATGGGCGCAGGGCTTTTTGCAGGCGGTTCAGGTGCGGGCTTGGCGGGTGGAGGTGGTTTGATGGGTGCAACAGGTTTATATGCGGCAGGCGCTTATGGTTCGGCGGCTCTCGGTCTTATTGGTGCAAGCTTGGTTTTAAGTGGTGTAAGTGGGATGTTGTTTCCAGTTCCAAAAATGCCTGAATTTTCTAGTGAAGAAGACCCGCGATTGTCGTTTAGCTTTTCAGGAACGCAACAAACAAGCCGGGCCGGAACGCCCGTTCCAATTGTATATGGAGAAATCTTCACTGGCTCAGTTGTAATTTCAGCTGGAATTGATACGGAGCAAGTACAGGCATGACCGATAAGAAAAAAATTATTCGCGGTTCAGGTGGTGGTGGTGGTGGTAGATCAGCGCCGCCGCCCCCAAGACAACCGACAAGAACACCTGATACGCTTCATAGTAAGCAATTTGCAACTTTTCTTGACCTCATATCAGAAGGCGAGATTGAAGGTTCTGCAACAGCTTCAAAAGAAGGAATAACAGACCGCACTTCAGCCGCTTATGTAAATGCTTATTTAAAAGACGTTTTTTTAAACGATACACCTGTTTTGCAAGCAACAGCCAGTTCGTCAAATCCAACAGATTCGGATTTTAATTTTCAAAATGTGACTTTTACACCGCGTTTTGGAACTGCAAACCAGACAAAAATAAATGGAATCGAGAGTTCCTCTTCAATAACGCCTGTCGGTGTTACACCAACAAATAGCGATGGAACAGAATCAGGAGCAAATACAGGAGCAGTAACAAGGCAAATTACGAATACAAATGTTGATCGGATAAAAGTTTCAATAACATTTCCACAAATACAACAAGCAACGACAGAAGGCGATTTGCTTGGTTCAAGTGTTGATTTAGCAATAGCTGTTCAATACAATTCGGGAGGATTTACAAATGTTATTACAGATACGATTACAGGTCGAACCGCTGACGCATATCAAAAAGACTATTCAATAACAATTTCAGGTTCTTTTCCTGTTGATATAAGAGTCAAAAGGGTAACAATAGATTCACAAGATTCATCTTTGATTGATGCGTTTCAGTTCACAAGTTTTGCAGAAATCATTGACGATGCAAGCACTTATGCAAACTCAGCATATAACGCAATCAGACTTGATTCTCAACAGTTCAGTTCTATACCCCGCCGAAAATTTCGTATTCGTGGTATCAAAGTAAGGATTCCGGGCGCTGGCGCTTCTAGTTCAGGAACGCCAACTGTAGATTCTGAAACAGGCCGAATCGTTTATCCTGACGGATATATTTTCAATGGCGTTATGGGCGCTGCGGTTTGGTGTTCATGCCCTGCAATGATCTTACTTGATCTTTTAACAACAGAAAGATATGGATTTGGAACACATATTGCAGATGCAAACCTTGATTTATTTTCTTTTGTAACCGCATCAAAATTTGCAAATACTCTTGTTGATGATGGCTTCGGCGGACAGGAAGCCAGATTTTCAGCCAACGTAAATATTCAATCTTCTAGTTCCGCATTTGATTTGATAAATGAACTTGCGGGTGTCATGCGTTGTATGCCGATATGGTCAACTGGCTCTATATTATTAGCCCAAGATTCCCCCAAAGATTCCTCCTTTCTCTTCTCACTTGCCAACATTTCAAGTGATGGTTTTAATTATTCAGGCTCAAGTCTTAAACAAAGACATTCTGTAATATCTGTAAGTTATTACAACATGGATTCTCAAGAAATTGATTTTGAAGTGTTTGAAAATACTACTTTATCAGCAAAAATAGGAAAAGTTGTAAAACAAGTTAAAGGATTTGCCTGCACATCGCGGGGTCAAGCGCAAAGATTGGCAAAGGCAATCGCGTTCTCGGAAGCGAATGAATCTGAATTGGTGACATTTACAACATCAATGGAAGGCGGCCTGATGGTTAGGCCGGGTGCTGTTATTGAGATCAATGACCCTGTTCGTGCGGGTGTTAGAAGATCAGGAAGATTGAAAAGTGTTACTTCAACAACTGTTGTTACAGTTGACGATACTGAAAATACAGATTTACCTACAACAAACAGCCCGACTTTATCCCTGATTCTGCCTGATGGCACAGTAGAAACAAAAAATATTTCAGCAATTTCAAATGGTACTATTACTGTAGACGCTGCATTTTCACAAACACCAAACGCAAACACAATATATTTAATTCAAAATTCAACAGTTGAATCGCAAAAATTTAGGGTGATAACAGTTGAAGAAACTGATTCAATAAATTATACAATTACAGCTTTATCATATGTCGATACTAAATATGCTTTTATCGAAGATGGTGCGGCTTTACCAGTAAGAAATGTTTCTGTTCTAAATCAACTACAACCGCCCCCATCTAACCTTTCAGCGGTAGAAACTATTGTTCCGATTAATAATCAAGCTGTATCAAAAATATTTATTAGTTGGCAACCGATAGTTGGTGTTATTGAATATCAAGTAAATTATCGTTTCAATAATGGAAATTTTACATCCCTAAAAGTTTCAAGACCTGATTTTGAAATATTTAATAGTCAGCTTGGAACTTATGAGATACAAGTATTCAGCTACAATATACAAGGACAGCTTTCGGCAACGTCAAACGATATAACTTTTATTGCTGTTGGAAAAACTGCGCTTCCCCAAGACCCGACAGGACTAACACTAGAACCTGTCTCCGATCTTTTTGTACGACTACGTTTTGACCCTGCAACAGATGTTGACGTAACACACGGAGGGTCTATTTCCGTCAGGCATACGCCCTCTGTTGACCCCGCTGTTGCGACATTTAGTAATTCAACAGAAATAATACCAAAACTTTCTGGAAATATCAGCGAAACATTAGTTCCTGCATTATCTGGGACTTACAGTATTAAATTTGTTGATGATGGCGGGCGAAGATCAAATAATGCCGCAAGAATACTTGTCACACAACCAGACCCACAACCACATCTAGTTGTACTTACAGAAAGAGAAGATACAGATTCGCCACCTTTTCAGGGAAATAAAGTAAATACTTTTTATGATGCTGATTTTGATGGTCTTTTATTAGATGGAACTTTGCTGATAGATTCAATAACACAAAATATTGATGATCTGGCAAATATTGATTTTGCCGGCCCAATTAATTCAAGTGGTTCATATGAATTTACAAATCAAGTTGATCTTGGTGCTGTATTTAATCTCACTTTAAAAAGACGTTTTGTAACATCTGGTCTCTTACCAAATGATCTTATTGATTCAAGAAGTGCAAATATAGATACATGGACTGAATTTGACGGCACACTTGCTGAAGATGTTGGCGCAAAATTATTGGTTGCAACAACGCAGTTAGATACTGCAACATCAACGGCGGCTACATATGAACAAAGCGGAACAACGATAACGATAACAAAAAACGGGCATGGTTATTCAGTAGGAGATCAAGTTGTTATTGACTTTACTGCTGGAAGTGCCGCAGATGGTAATTATGAAATACAAACAATTACAGGAAGCACATTTACAGTTACCGCAAGCGTAAGCGCAACTATATCAAGCGGAACGTCTTGTAATATTGGCGCAAACTTTACACAATTCAATACATTTGCAAATGGCGAATATACAGCAAGAGGTTATAAGTTTAAAGTTGAGTTAACATCAGATGACCCTGCACAAAATATTAACGTTACAGAACTTGGTTTTGAAGCCAGCCTTAAACCAAGGACAGAAACCAGTATTGGAAACACAGATGCAACAAATGGTCTGATTGCTTCTGGAACTTCTGCCAAAACAGTTACATTCACCAACCCATTTTTCACTGGTACTGGTTCTTTAGGTGGTTCAAATGCTTTCTTACCTACAGTTGGCGTAACACTTGAAGGTGCTGTTACTGGCGATTATTTTAAAATTACATCTATCACAGGAACACAATTTGTTATAGAAGTAAGAGACTCAAGCAATAATCTTAAAAATCTTAATTTTAGATATACAGCAATCGGGTTTGGTAAAGGAACTTAAATGTGTTTATATTTAAGTTATCAACTATCATATACTTATACAAAAAGGATTAAGTAATGGCAAATCATGACTATGTAATAGCCAACCAATCAGGGGCGGCATTTCGTACAGATTTAAATAATGCTCTTGCTGCAATCGTAAGTAATAACTCATCATCTTCTGAACCAGCTACTAAATACGCATATCAATGGTGGGCTGATACTAATAGTGGATATTTAAAAATTAGAAACTCAGCTAATAACGGATGGATTCAACTCTTACAACTTGATGGTACGTTAACTCTTGAAAATGGGTCTGCAAGTACTCCGGCACTAGCGTTTAGGGACGATCTGAACACAGGAATTTATAGTGCAACAAATGACATATTAAATGTGGCTACCGCAGGGGTTGAACGATTGGCTATAGGCGGAACAGTTGTTGTTTTTAATGATACTGCTACAGATACAGATTTTAGAATCGAGGGAACAGGTGAGCAAAATTTATTTAGAGTTGATGCTGGTAATGATCGAATTGGGGTGGGAACTGCCACGCCAAGTAGTCTTTTTCACGTTTCTGGTGTTCTTGAATGTTCTAATATTAAAATTCTTGGTTCAAACTCGTTTGAAAGTAGTGCAAATGTCTTTGAAGGCAAGGGCAGTAAAGGAGCAAGGTTAAGATCAGCATTATCGGCTGCTGATACACCTAGTTTTTCAAGTAAAGATGATACAGATACAGGAATGTTCTTGCCGGGTTCTGATATTGTTGGTTTTACAGCAGGTGGTTCTGAAATTATGGAGGTAGCCACTACTGGGGTTGGTATTGGCACTTCTTCGCCGGGTGCCAATTTAGAAATTTATGCAGCAAATAATACAGTAACAGACCCTTTACAAGCAAGACAAAGAATACGTTTTAGAGATAACGATTCAACTGGTTCAAATGGTCAGCCTATGGGTACTATTGAGTGGTATTCAAATGACTCAAGTAGGCAGGGAATATCAGCCTACATTACTGTTTTACATGATGGTAGTACTGGTAATGGTAAGTTTAGTTTTGGAACTGCTAATAGTGCTGCACCCGCAGAAAGATTCGTTATTAAATCTGATGGAAAAGTAGGAATTTCTAGTAGTCCCGCAAGAATGTTAGCTGTAGCTGTACCAGACACACAAGGACATATTGGGTGTTGTGAATTTGCAAATAATCATGGCAGCAATGCTGCTGCTGTTATCTTTGTGTCTACTGTGAGAGACAGTAGTTCTACTGAATCTTTCTTGCAATGCAATAGAGATCAGGACAGTAATAGTCAAGGTGCATCCGCCGTTTTTCTTATAAGAACAAATGGAGACTGTGATAGTGCATCAGGTTCTTATGGTTCAATTTCAGATGTAAAACTAAAAGAAAATATTGTTGATGCAAAATCACAATGGGACGATATTAAAAATTTAAGAATCAGAAATTTTAATTTTAAAGATAATCCAAGTCAAAAAATGCTTGGTCTTGTTGCACAAGAGGTGGAAACTGTATGCCCTAATTTAGTGAAAGAAGTGAAAGATCAAAACATAACAAGTAGCAGTTCGGGTGATGAAGAGACAACTACAAAATCAGTTAAAACATCTATTTTATATATGAAAGCTATAAAAGCATTACAAGAAGCAATCGCCAAAATAGAAACATTAGAAACTAAAGTTGCAGCGTTAGAAGCCGCCTAGTAATATATGAATACTTAAAAAAAATTTATGGCAACACCACAAGAAATTTATGACGAAACAAAAACTCGTCTTGACTTAAATATTGCAAAGGCACAAATGTTGGAACGAGAAATACAAGAAAAAGTTGCAGAAAAAAACCAACTTATGCAGCCAATTATGGAAGATCAGGGCGCATTAAAACAATTTGCAAAGTTACCTGATGTTGTTACTGAAACTGTCGAAACAGTAGAATCAAAGTAAAATAAAACTAAATACTTTTTTTACTATGGCTGTAACTTGGGATATTGTTCAACTAGACTCATTAAAAGCTGTAGGCAGCTTATCTGATGTTGTAACGCATATTCATTGGTCTGCACAAGAAATAGATGGCGAGCATTATGGTTCTGCCTTTGGTTTTGTTGATTTAGCTGAAGCAAATTCTGATTCGTTTACTGCATATGCAGATATTACAAAAGATAATGCAATTGCTTGGACTAAAGCTGCACTTGGTTCTGATGAGGTGACAAGAATTGAAACAAAAATTGCTGCACAGATAACAGAATCAAAAACACCAACTAAGACTTCTGGTGTACCTTGGTAGAAATTATTGACAGACCTACATAGAGGGGCGCTAATGCACATATTCCGCAGAAGGTTATAATTGTAACAGGTACTAACGCACGGGCGAAGGCTGATCTCATGGCAAAAATTTCTCAAATATTATCCATTTTAAGTTTTATCATCAGCGCGTCAATGTTGGGCGGAGGTTACTTTGGTTATAAATATGTCACTTCACCACAATTTAAAAATCGCATGATGAATGAAGTATTGGCAAACGTGCAACAGATGATGCCAAAAATGCTTGAAAATCAAATACCAAAACAAACAGGCGGTTCGATTCCTTTACCTATGAAATAGTTGGAAATAAAACAAATAAAAATTCCAGATATTTCGACAATAAATATTGATTCTTATATACCCTCTTCAAACGTTTTAAATGTAGCCCCGCCGACAATTGATATTCTTGGATGTGTCAAAACACATCGAGATAGTTCTGTAAAAAATACACAGATAATAGAAGATGACCCAAACGGCGCTTTTTACAGTTGCCCTAATGGAAAAATGCCTTCTTATATTCCAATGCAATATAATCCTAATCAATTGCAGATTGTAGAGGAACAGGAAAAGCCAAAAGCTGAGACACCAAAACCGCCTGAAACAAAAACCCCAGAAATACCAAAAGATAAAAAAAAAGAGATTATTACAATTCCGCCTTGCCCTGACCCAAAACAACCGCTGCGCGTTGGTTCTTATGCTAATTCTCAGAAATTAGAAAAAGTCAAAGCCTTTGAATTAAATGAAAATAATGAATGTATTATTATCTGGGAACCAGTTCCATTTCAAGAATCCTATATTCCAGAAGTATCAACAATAATTTCAACCGCCGTGATCGGATTTGTGGCCGCATCCTCGCCCATAATTCTCAACGCTATAAAGCCAATTATCAAAAAATTAATTACTAGAAAAAAGAAATCATCTTAAATCATGTGTATGCGGAATTACTTGATTCGGCTTTTTGTCGATATAAATATCGGAGCATAAATTGTAAAATTCTGATTTTTTAGAAATCAAGATGCCCTGCTGTTTTAATTTTCCACATTCTTTAATTCTCGCGATAGCCCAATCAAGGCGCTTATTCTCTAATACTTGTTGTTGTATTTTAACTTGTGTTGTTGCCGCTTGTGAACATTGATTTTGAAATTTTCTATCAAGCGGAACTGTAAAATTTAAGCTAAAACCTGTATTTATTGCAAAAGAGTCTTTATTTGTACCTGAATAAAATATTTCATCAAATAAGACATCGCCGGGGTTATCAGGTACGCCGTCTTCATCGGCGTCTGTCGGGTCGTAGTATGGCAAAGTATAATAATCTCGATAAGGCTTGCGGTAATTTGCCCCAAAAGTGACAAATGGCGAAAATGTAAGGGTTGCCCCCTGACAAACGATATTTCCGCCGTATTGATTCGTGGTCATATTGCCCGTCAGCGATTGAATTGCCATATTGGTCACTGAGCCATTATTGGATTGACTGACAGCGTTTGCAAGCGCTTCTAAGGGCATTAGAGCTATTGAGAGAAGACAGACGTAGAAGTAACTACTGATTCGCTTTCTATTTGCCGAGTAATGCTTGTTATGTTGGATATTCCGCCCGGCCCACGATAAGATTCTGAATATTGAAAGGCCGCGCCACTTGTTGGGTTTGTTAGTGTAAATACTGGTTTGTTGCCTGTCGATAAGTCTAACCCTGTATAAGTATACTGCTGACCATTAACTGTTGCTGAAACATTCGTTGTGTTTGGTGCAACCCCGCCATCTGTAGAAATCCCTGTTCCTGTAACTGAATATTCAAAGGAATTGCCAAAATAATCTGTTGACGTAATCGTTTCAGAAATTGATGTCGTTGTATTTGTCGTTGAAGACATCGTTCCGGTTGTAAAATTTGGCGTAACGGGCTGCGCATAACTAGGTAATCCACAAAATAAAAATATTAATAATAATCTGCGCATCGCTCATTAATCCACGGAAAGCGTAGTTACATATTGGCCTGTTATTGAAGAACCGGGGTCGCCACCTGTAACCGAGATTACATGATTATCAATTGTCGCCGCGCCACTTCCAATTGCGCCGGCCGCTGTAGAAGTAAGGTCTGAAAAATTACTTACTGCGCCTGTTGTCGGGGCGCTACTTGGTACCGCATCACCTTCCAACCAGCTTTGAGTAAACTGAAAATTTTCCCCAGCGGTGCTTTGTGAAGCTGTAATTGTAGTAAACGAATTTACGCCGTTAGTGGCTGTTCCTAGCCCGCCAACAACACCCGCTGTTGTTCCATCTGTAGTTGTGACACCGCTGCCAGAAACCGAATAGGAGTTTGCGACCCGATCAGCCGCTGTTGCCGCCGACATTACCTCTATTTGTACAGATGACGTAATTGTTGACGTCATATCGGCAAACGCCGCAGATGGAAGCAAAAATAAAATAGGAAGTAATCTTTTCATTTGATACCTACTTTGGAGTTCTTATTGTCTACTATAGTGTCTTTTTTCTTTTTTATCTGAAAACCTAATGAAGCTGTAGAAGCCGAAAAAATACTCGCAATAAATGTCGGGTCAAAATCTACAATTTTTTTACCGCTTGGCGGTTCATAATATGAAAGGCTTAATAAAGTTGCCGACCAAAGAAGAACGCAAACTTTTACAATCGTTTCAACTTTACTAGGTTCCTGATCTTCCATAATTAAGGCTTTTTGCTAAAACTAGCAAATTTGTCTAGAGTTGAAAAGAATATATTACAAAAACATGATTCGATTTATCAAGCCAATACTGAAGTTTTTCGTCAAATCAAATGCGATAAAATCCTTAGTCATTTCGCTTTTGGAGGATTACAGCGCATCCACAGAAACAGACATTGATGACGAAATAGTTAAGTTAGTTAAAGAAAAGTTGTGGCCTGTTACATAACTTTAAGTTATGGTTGGCGTAAGGCATCTGGTGGTCAGTGCCTTCTCTGCAAAAAAATGGGCTAACTAATTCCCCAAAAGTTAGCCTATTTTCAATATAAGGAGGTCAAGTTGCTATGGCTTGGGATGATTGGCTTACCATAACAGAAACGCTTGAAGATCAACTTTATCTTGAGATTCAGGCGCGGATGTTGGCCGAAATTACTGACTTTGAATATTTGCTTGATATAGCTGTAAACTATCAGCGGCAAAATTGGCAAAAAGACGAGATCATCAAAAATTGCATTGCAAAAATTGGCGATCTCGAAACAGAATTAATTAAGCTAAGTCTTAAAAAAGAAAGGGATGAAGATAAATCAAAAATTAAAAAGGTATTTCATCAACCTCTTTAGGCTCAATAAAGTTTAGATTTATATTTCCAAATAATCCATATTTGCCTTCTTTGGCTTTTGCGTTGATGTAAATACCATCAACTTCAACTTCTTCTTTCTTTGAATAATCCCAAACTTTACCTTTCTTCTGTTTGGTGTCTACCATTTTCATAACTTCTTCGCAAAAGGCGGAAACAGATTCAGAAGGAATAAACAAAGACATCTTATGCGGATATTTGTCTTGGTCTTCGTATTCGTTTTCACTTGTTGAAAACTTAATTGGATAGGGCATCGCGGCTTTAAATGATTCAGGCATGATTAAAAAAATTTGTTAAAAGTTGATCGAATAATTGAGTTAGCGAAATTTTGTTTTTCGCGCAGTATTTACGGATTAGGGTGGCTTGTGTATCATCGGTTCTGAAATAAAATTTGTTGCGGTTGTAATAAGAATTGCGGCGAGATCGAAGTTGCGCAATAACTTCTTCGCCTGATTTTGTGGCCTGTTCTTCGGTCATTAATCATCTTTATACTTTTCAACAGCTTGGCGCAAAAATCTGCCGTGTTCAGATAATGTAATATTTTCAGGACGTACTGATTTGACTTGTAATTTAAAATGTTCTTTAAAGGCTTTCAGTATTTCTTCTTGATGACCTGAATTTCGTATGTCTTGGCAGATCAAATCCCTTGCTTCAGGATTTATTGCTTTTGGTATTAGATAATCTTTATCGGGTTCCTGATTCGGTTTTGTCGGTGTTTTTGTAACGCCTTCTTTTTCTGGCGGCTTTTCAGCTTCTTCTTCTTTCTTTGCTTCTTTAACTTCAAGACCCGCCCATAATTCAAAGGCATCGCCGAAAGAATAACAGGCGCAAGCGCAAAGACATCTTCGATGCGCTTTTTGAATATCAGTAGTTGAGATTTTATCGTATTGAATACCTTTCTGAAAATTGTTAGTTATTGAGTAGACATACAAAGGTAATTTAATTCCTGTTTCTATATTTTGAAAATAACCCATAATGTAGCCCGTATTGTCGGGAGCCATCCAAACAAGTTGGCCGTTTGGGTCGGGTTCTAAAGCAAAAAACCAGTTCGGCGCGTTTATTCTTATACGTTGCGCTGTTTTCGCCCAAGAGCAAAAAGGAACTTTGCCTTTGTAATAAAGATCGTTTTCTGTAATAAGACCGCCCAAATTTGGGATTTCGATTGGTTTTGTTTGGTTTTCCATAATCCGTAAATAATTTTAAAGAAGCAACCAGCAATCCTACACTTCAGCGGTTATTAACTTGGTCATAGGGAAAGGTTGCTTCAATGTCAGCAAGCAACTGACTCTTTTAGTCTACCAATTTATTCAGGTTTGTCAAAAGTTTTTATATTTATATTTGCCCCAATATGTTCAAATCGTTTTGCATAGCGTTTTAAAGCCTGCAAACAAACAACAAGAGAATCATCTGCAAGAACAGTTCCGCCAGATGTAACAGATAAAGCGTCAAGAGTGCTTCGCGTTAATTTATCAACATCCCCCGTTGTTTTGCTAGTGCAAAAATAAGGCGCATTATTTTTTAAAATTTCTGCATTTTTACCCGTTCCAAAATGGCTTTTAGGGCGCGGCATTATAAATTCAATAGAAACTTGCACGGGTTCATTGAACGGGTTGCCTGCAAACGCTTCAAGCGCCGCGTGAATAATATCCTGACGCCAAGGCTTGACCCTTTTGCTTGATTCCATCAATCCGCCGTATCTTGTCAAAGTTTTTGAACCCTGCGGCGCGGGTAAACCTACAACACGAAATTCAAGTTCTTTCAAAATCCCCCCTGTTCAGAATCAAATCTTTTCCACGCCTGCGACCAAGCATAAACGCAATCAATCGTGTGTTGATCTTCGCCAATTACACATTTATTCGGTCTAGCCCAGATTGTTTTACATACATCAGGAATGATTTTGTGATGTTCCGCAAGCGCTTCAAGATAACTTCCCATCTGCGCATCTGTTGAATATGGTTTGGCATACTTTTGCGATTGTGTTTTAAGATCAATCAACATAAGTTTTTGTGATTTATTATCGTAGCCCAAAAGATCAAGTTGCCCGCCGACAGATTTTTCAAGATCGCAAAGCATATATTCAACCGCCCACGGCTCAAAATCTTTCCACAATTCCAAATCCATAAGCGGCTTAATCCAATCTTCATAATCGCCCATTTCGATTTTGTTGTTACCGAGCATCCGTTGTTGCAAAGCATAATGCGCTGTTTCTCCGCGTGGTTGCCATTTAGCCCTGTATCTTTCAATGTTTGCCAGTTCTTCAGGCGTTTTTGTATTACAAACTTGAGTTGTTGAAAATGCAAGCTGTTCGCCTGTCGGTTCCCATATGTATTTGTGGGTTTTTTCTATCCTTGCGATAGGAAGCGGCGGTAGTAATTTTTTCATGCCACCGACATCCCGTAAGGCGTCACAAAATATATTCTTGCTGTTCGGCCACTTCGCGTATGGCGTCTTAAAGGTTTCCCTGTTGATGAATCGAAACGATGCTGAAGGAATGCGGGTTGACATTTTGACAAATCATTTAACCGGGCGGAAGCTGTTTGATGCTTCATTCCTAGAATTTCTTCTACCTGATCGCACGTCAATCCCTCCTCGTGACTTCTTACACATCTTAAGACTTCAAGGCACATCCCGTTTATTTTGTCTTTGATAGATTCGGCGGCATCTTTTGATGTTTCTGTTTCGTTGCTTGGAACTACGGTGTAGTTAAACAGCGGTAAATCGTTAGTTTCCATTTGTTTGTGTTGTTTTTGGTTTAGTAAATTTTGCCAGTTGATAGTAAAAAATTTTTTCACTTCCATCTGTAACTGGAATTGGGTTTTCTTTTTCCCAAGTATTAAGCAAACTTATTAATTCCCAGATTCTTTTTTCTGCGGCAATTTTTTGATCTTGCTTATATTTTAAATTTTTCATGTCGGGTAGTCTTTAGGGTCGATAACTTCAACACGTTCTTCGACCTGTTGAGTGCGGGCGAGGTTTCGATGTTTTACGCCCTGATAACCTTTTGGAAAACGTGATTTTGCATTGTTGCAATCGTCCTCTACAGTTTGCCATCCGTCTGTTTTCTTGTCGAGATCGGTGAGCGTCCACATTTTGCGGTCAGGATTCGCAGGGTTTGGTTTATGTAATCCCGCTTTTAAGGTTCTTACAAGAGAACCAATATCAACTAATCTTTCCATCGTCCTTATAAGAAAGTTCGTTAACGATGTTTAAATTAGGCCAGTTTTGTTCGCTTGCTTTGAATACTTTTGACGCGGGATGATTTACAACTGGTTCTTCTTTTTTAAAGAATTTCTTGTCGTTGGGTTTGTAAACGTCTTTGTAACCACCGATAATTGCCATTTCAAGCGCTCTAATCTGTTCATCAAGGGTAAACGATCTCAAAGTCTTAAAGATGCGTTGCGCGACCTTTTCGCTACAGGTAGCTTTTTTCTTATGTCTTATCGGCCACCATTCAACAATTAAATCCGCGTGTCTTTGTAGATCATCAGGAATATATTCTTTTTTTATGTTGGGAGAAGCAAAAACATCAATTTTTTTCTTTTCCTTATTCTTATTAATAGATTCTATATTAGAGAATTTATCTGCGCTCTCTTGTTTTTTTTCTTTTGTTTTTTCTGGCGAACTTTGTTCGCTTGATAAATTCATGTTAGCACATGGGTGCAACCCCTTAGATGCTCGATAAAGCGTATCATTGATAAAAGTAGCCATAGTCTGATGTTCTGGTTTAATTGGTTCTAAAAGAGCGACAATTTGTGGCTTAATTTGTACACGAATTGGTTTGTTTGTGGTCATAATTGGTTTAATTCATCCACACAATGGCACAAAATGGCAGGGTGTCAATATCAAATATTTAATATTTGTTCATACAAAAACTTTGTCATATAACTCTTGAATTTTTTCTTCAAGAAGAAGTTTTGCAAGTTCTGTTGGTTCTATTGAACTTTTATCTTTACATTCAAGAAAAACAGATTCATCGTTAATTTTGATTGTTTTATAACAACCAATTTTTTTGCAAATCTTTCTTATCTTTTCAGAGGTTTCAATACTTAGTCTGTAATTTATTTGAACTCTATCCCTAATTTTTTGAAAGACTTCATTTTTTCTTTTTTCAATTGTTTGTTCAATAAGTTCTTTTTGTTCTTGGGAACCTGTATTTCTCTTAAGCCACGCGACCAAAGAACGACTTTGATATTTTTCTAAGTTATCAAAATCAAGATCATCAATTAATGTTTTTGTCATTTTTAAAGTTGCAATAATGTTTTTTAAGATCGACCTCGACCCATTCTTTGCCATTAAAAACAATCCATAATTGCCTTTTAATGTCAAATTCACATCGACCTGTTTTTGGTTTTTCTTCATTCATTTTTTTACAAATTCACAATCAGCACCGTTTACTCTGCAAGCCGCCTCAGCTAATGCCATAGAAGCATCTTTGTCTCTGAGTGCAAGATAAGTTATTGCATATCCAAAAGCTGTTGCAATTTTAGACCGATCATCAAGTCTTATTTTTATTTTCACATAATCCATTATTGAACCTCATATTCTTTGTTTGCTTCTTCTTCGCAAACATCGCGCATAAGACAAGAAAGAGTTTTTCCTTCAATAATTGCGCGTGTCTGTAATTCTTTTTTTGTTGCGGGTTTAACAAGCACCTGAATAAGTTCAGAATATTTGTCAGCGTCCGCTGTTCCTTTTTCTCTGTTAGCCATTGATTAGTCCTCCTTTTTTAAAGTTTTGATTTCTGAAAAAATAGTTTTATGCTTTTTATTTCTTTGTCTAGGTTTAGACTTTTTGCCTTTTCCATAAACTTCAAAATGTTGTGTAACCTGATTAAGATCATTATGAAGATTACTTTGTGAATTGACATCAACATACCTATCGGTCATTGTTTTACCTCCTTTTGTTTTTATGGTCTTTGCGCATTTTGTTAAATGCTTTTGATTGTTTAGGTGTCATGCCGCAAAAGTAATTTAGTAAATTACCTTCGTATTGATCGGCAAGTTTTTCGAGTTCTCTATCCATTGTTTAAACCTCCTGTAATTTGTGTTGTTGAACGAATTGTTTTGCTTCGGTTTTAGTATCAAAAAACCAAGCCTGATAAAGAACGCTATCCCATAAAAAGGTATCGTCATATTCTTTGATGATCTCCCATTCTTTTTTTATAGGATACATTGGGTCAATCATTGGGTGATTTTTATCCCACTTAAGAACAACGAAGTGAGGAATTGTTTTTGCTTTAGCCATTTTGTTTAGTTTGTTTTGCTTACATTCCTATTATAATAGAATTAATTAAGTATGTCAAGTTCTTGTTTCTTTTAATCTTTTGCGATTATTTCAAGTTTTGCAAAAGTAGCGCCTTTTCCCTGATTAATATAATCTTGATTTTTCATCAAATCCATTAAATATTTAGCTTCGTTTTTTGTAAGAAAGTAATTTGTTTTAGTCATTTTGGTTTGATTTGTTTGGTACACTTTAATTATAATAGAATTAATTAAATATGTCAACAGATTAATTTGACTAATTTGGTAAAATAAAAAAACTACAAAACAAACTCTTATGGCATTTTTAGTCGGGCAGAAATACGCAATCGGGCAATCAGTAAAAAAAATTTCTTATACATCATCAGCAATCCCCCCACGTTATAGAAACGGCAAAATTACAGAAGTATTTACTAAAACAAACAGCGCAGGGTCAGTTCATTATTATTACAAAGTCTTATGGGATGACAGTAGAAAATCAGAACACGCGCAACACACATTACGCCCGCTAGATCAAAACAACACGCCCTGAACGCTCGGCTTATAACTTGCATCGTATCTTTTGTTATTGAATATTTATCTTTCATATGATTATTTCTTGCGGGATTTTATTTTGCCCTATTGTTCTAAATTTTCTAAATCTTTTGCTTTCTACTTCTCGAAACATTTCGGTGTGCGATACGCACTCTTGAAATTCTACTAAACCTTCAAAAACACCACACCTTAGAAAAATATCAGATCGACCTTTTATTGGGAAAAAGTCAACCTGATAAGAGCCACATGGCGAAAGTAAAGAAGGCGTTTCAATCATCGAAAAAATCGTCATCTTCATAATCGTATTCGTGATTAAAATACTTGTCATCTTCATCGCCGTATATATCGCGTATTGCTTGCGCTTCTCTTTGGCTATCAAGCGCGGCTTGATGATTGTGTAAAAAACTATCCATCCTTACGCCCCTGTATAAACGTAAGGTTTTTCCCAGTTTCCAATGTTGATGTCAATGTAAAACGCCCTGTCGAAGTAGTCATACATTGCATCGTCATTGTTGTAATATCCAACGCCTTTCATTGCGGCAACTAATTCTTCAATGAAGTTCGCAATTGTTTTATCGAATCTTCTGTATCTTTCAGCGTGACCATAATAAATTGTATCGTAATTATCCATTTTTACAGGTTCGGTTCCTGTTTCTTTGGCATATTTGTTGTTCATCTTTTGAGCAACGCCGATAAAGTCAAGAGCGCCTTCTTTGATGGTTACATATAAAGTGCTGTAATTTCTAACACCGATTGTTCCTTTTAAGCCGTACTTTTTAAGAACTTTTTTGATTTGTGGAGCGCGTTGTTTTTTTTGCTCCTGATTCATGTATGCCATTTGTTTGATTGGTTTGCTTACAACTTAATTATAATATAATTAAATAATATTGTCAACTATTTCTTTTTTTATCTTTCCAATGTTGTAATTCAAGATCGAACCTTGCAAGCATTATCAATTGTTCTTCTCTTGTATATTGCGCTAATATCTGCGCCTGTTCTTTTCCTGAAAACTTTTTAAGTAACCACGGCTCTTGAAAAAATAATTGTTTCTGCATTTTTATCAAACATTCAAGAACAGCATCGCGTTGTTCATCGGTCATGTTTTCTGTAATGCGTAAAAACTGTTGTTCAGCCCTGCGCGATGTTTCTTCATCCCCGCTTGAAAATCTATATCTTTTCATTTGATTTCATCCGCCCATTTTATGTAAGTTTCTAATTCTGAACATTCTTTTACTTTAGGTACAAAATCATTTTCTAAGATAAAAACCAGTTTTTCTTCTCCAAAATAAGCACAACCCTTTTGTAAAGCGCTTTCAAAGGCTTCTTTGTCTTTTGTTCTTATATGTAAAAGTAAACGATTGACTAATTGCGGCCTTGACTCTTGTTCTATTGTTGACCAATTCATTTATATTTGCCCTCCCATTCGTTATATTCATCAAACATAAACCCATCAGAATTTGCACCTTCGCGGACAGCCGCAAGCGCCGCATCCCGAACATTTTCTTCAACCATTTCTGCAAGTACTTTTAAACTTTTCAAAGAATCAATCTTGCGTTCTACCTGTGAAAGTCTTTTTGATGCGTTTTCATAACCATCTTGTAAATCTCGCGTTGCTTCTTGAAGTTCCCCATCTGCAATAATCTTTTGCGCGTGATTAATACGATTGATAGGGGCGCTTTTCAAATGCTCAGTTTGTCTAGCAATACGCCCACCAATAACCAAAGAAAGTAATTGATTTAATGATTTCAGTTGTTCCTGATCTTTCATTGTTTCACCTCCTGAATAGAATTTATAAATTTTTGTTGTTCTTCTAATTGATTTTTAAGCATATTGTTTTGCATCACATGATGTCTAAGTAATGTGTCAAAGTTTTTTGAAATATCCTCCTTACTTTGTTTTATAGCTTCTTTTTTTTCTTTTTTAAACTCAGCTTCTTTTTTTCTAAATAATAACAAACGGGCATTTGTAAGCTGTTTTACTTCTTTTTTTCTATCTCTTTGAAAAACTTTTAATCGCTTTTTTAGTGTTTCGTTTTCTTCTTTTGTATATCTTGCCAATAGCTGATAATGTTTTATATCTTTTTCTTTTATAACCCTGTGATACCACTTTGAAGCTACATCCTTTTGATCTTCTTCTTCTAATGCCGCGAACATACAATCCACAACATTAATTAATATATTTGATTCTTTGAAATTATGAACCCATTTGCTAAGAAAATATTTAAACTTTTTAACTTGTAGTTTTGTAAGTTCATCAGTAACCATTTCAAGGTTGCTTTGCCATTCTTCATACTGTTCGACCCCGTGATCGGGTTCGCGTAGCTTCTTTTCCAAGAACTTAATTCGCATCTTTAAATCAAGTTCCTGATCTTTGTAATTGTATTTTTTACTCATAAGTCTGGACTCTCCTGAAACTTAACGTATTCTTCATCAGGTACAACTTGCATCTTCCATTTGCCAACGCAATCTTGAGTAAAACCACCCCTCCAATTAGGATTCTCTTTGTCGTATTCATAATCGGTTAGCTTGTATTCTGTTTCTTCTTCAATGCAACCAGACTCAAGGCGTTTACGGCTACCTTCTGAAAAACAAGATGAAGGCCAAATAATTTTGTTAATATCCCATCTAATTTGTTTTAGTCTTTCATCAAGTGCATACTCGTTGTTGGCATAAAGTTCAATAGTAATTTTTCTCATTGCGCAACCTCCTCTACCATTTCACAAATAATTCCTCTTAAAATATTTCTTTTGGCGAATTTTTGTTCGTCTGTTCCGTGAAACACATTATGTTTTGAATCTGTTTCAATAGCTTCAACAAGTGCTTCTTTTGGTGTTCTTCCGCAACATATTGCCGCCGAACATCCATCGTCACTTACTCTTACGAAGCATACTTCCGTTCCGTCATCCATAACTGAACGTGAATAATTGAATCTGCAAAACATATCGTCTTGTTTTTCAAGCGGTACATAAATTTCAATCAATCTTCCGCGTTTATCTGTTTTGGTTTGATATTTCATTGCAATACCTCGCAAGCCGCTTGAACACCCGCCGCACAATCGTTGCGGGTCATGTCGGTTAACGCCCCATCGAATCCCAAATAAAAGATTCCTGTTGCGCACATAACCATAAAGAAATTTGTCATTGGTTTAGTTTGTTTGATAACAATTTAATTATAATAAAATTAAAATGTAATGTCAACCCTGTAATTCATGTTATATATTAAGGGCATGGCTAAAAAGGCAACTAATATCGAAATTGATAGACGTATTCACAAAATATACGACCTCCTTTTGCTTGGAAACTCAAAAACGCAAATTGCTCGATACTGCGCGGAGAATTATTCAGTAAGTTTACGTCAAACAGAAGAATATTTATCACGCGCTCGCATACTACAGGAGCAAGATGCACAGCTTGAGCGTCCGCAATGGCTTACAGGGGCAATTGCCAGACTTGCAGATTATGAACGCCGCGCGTCAATGGAAAATCAATTACAGACCGCTATCCGTGCCGTAGAAATGCAGGCAAAATTATTACGCTTTGATATGTCAGCATGAGCCTTATTTCTGATGTCTGCGAAAAACAACCCCTCCTTGACTTTTTAAGTCCTCCTGATGAAAAAGATACAGCGATAATATTAGAGCGTGTGTTATCTGATCTTCATTCGGGGCAACTATCGTTTGTAAATGACACAGAAACAGAAATATTGGGCTTATGCGCGGGTTATGGGTCAGGTAAAACGCGATCTTTACTGGCAAAATGTTTATACCTTTCATTATTAAATCAAGGCTTCACAGGCATTGTATTAGAGCCAACACAGCCTTTAGTCCGTGATTTATTTGTAACAGAATTTGAGGAATTTTTATTAAATTACGAGATTCCTTACACATTCAGAAGTTCGCCGTTGCCTGATTTTGTTTTGCATCTACCCAAGGGAGATACGCGCATAATGTGTAGAAGTTTCGAGTCATGGCAAAGAATAATCGGTATTAACGCGGCTTTTATATTGGCAGATGAAATAGATACAGTTGCAAAACCAATTTGTGATCGTGCCTTTCCGAAAATCCTTGGACGTCTTCGCGCAGGGAATGTTCGCCAGTTTGCGGCGGCGTCCACCCCTGAAGGTTATAAATGGTTTTGGCAAACTTTCGGAAGTGATGAAGCAAAAGAAAAAGATGACAGAAAGTTAATAAGAATGAAAACAACAGACAATCCACATTTGCCCGCAGATTTTATTGATAGAATGAAAATGAACTACGACCCCAATCTTCTCAAGGCGTACCTTGAAGGGCAGTTCATATCTTTAACAACTGGCGCTGTTTTTGACCGCTTCGATAGAGAAAAACATATAACAAAAGACATCCCAAATTATTCAGAAGAAATTATAAGACTTGGTATTGACTTCAACATTGGCAAAATGTCTTGTGTTTGCGCCGTTATTAGAGATAACAAACTTTTTATTTTTGACGAGATACGCGCACATGACACCGACCAACTGGCAAAAGAAATCAGATCAAGATTTCCACATAACAGACTTTACGGATACCCTGATTCGTCAGGCGGAGCAAGATCAACAAACGCTACGAAAACCGACATCCAAATTCTCGAAGGATATTCAATATCCAATCAATCGGGGGCGTCTAATCCATCCATTAAAGACAGCGTTAATAATGTTCAGCGCCTTTTATGCAATGGTAAAGAAGAAATTAGTCTTTTTGTTCATCCGCGTTGTAAAAATGTTATCGAATCTTTGGAACTTCAATCTTATACAGAATCAGGCGAACCAGAAAAAACAGGATTAGATCACTTTTCAGATTGTGTTCGATACCTTTGTTGGCGTTGCTTCAATCCCTTACATTTGGGGGCAGGGCGCAAAACAGGGATTAGAATATATTAAAAAGTGTATTACTATTAAATCAAGCTAGGAATTAAGCCGTGTATTCTTCATTCAATCACTACGACAGGGAAAGATCAAGCAAAGCTGTTGAGGTGCAAGACCCTAGCAATGCGTATGTAAATATGGAACCGAACTGGATATTGATTGAAGATTTAATAACAGGAACTTATGGTATAAGAAAAAGGCATCGAAAATATTTGCCACAGATGCCGCGCGAACAGGACGAAAGCTACGATAACAGACTTGCAACTTCAGTTCTTGCGCCTTTGTACGTCAGGATTGAAAGATTGCTTGCGGGTATGCTTACGCGCAAACCTGTTCGATTAAATGAGGTATCAGAACGGGTTACAGAAGATTTGTTCGATATTGACCTTCAAGGCAACGATCTCACAAGTTGGACGTATGAGACAGCAAAAATAATGCTGAGATACGGCCACGTTGGGGTTTTAGTTGATGCACCGACAGGCGGAACTGGTCGGCCTTACTGGATTACATATAGTCCGCGTGAGATTCTCGGTTGGAGGACAGAACTTGTAGATGGTCAGCAAAAACTTACACAACTAAGACTTTTGGAACGGGTCACAGAAGAAGACGGCGATTATGGACAAAAAGAAGTTGAACAGGTTCGATTACTAACGCCGGGAGCCTTTGAGGTTCACAGAAAGGGCAGGCAGGGAAAATATGTCAAAGTTGATGAAGGAACGACATCTTTGGATTACATTCCATTTGCGATTGCATATTCAAACAAAGTTTCTTTCTTGGAATCACGTCCACCGATGCAAGATATTGCAGAATTAAATTTATTGCATTATCAAAAGAGTTCAGACTTTGATAATCAGTTGAGAATATCTTCTGTTCCTTTACTTTGTTTATTTGGATTTCCGCAGGCATCAGAAGAAGTAAGCGCGGGGCCGGGTGAAGCAATCGCGTTTCCAGAAGGTGCAAGGGCAGAGTTTGTAGAGATTAAAGGCCAATCGTTTCAATATCAACGCGACAGGATAAAAAATATAGAAGATCAAATTAATACTTTGGCACTTGCCGCAATACTTGGACAAAAACTTGTTGCAGAAACAGCCGCATCGCAAGAAATACAAAGAAGTCAAGGCGATTCGACATTGATGATTGTGGCGCAACAGCTTCAAGACATGATCGACAATTGTTTGGTATTTCATGCAAATTATTTAAATATTGCAGAAATTGGAAATGCTTTTGTCAATCGTGATTTCTTGGGTCAAAGGTTAGCACCGCAAGAGATTCAGGCGATGCAAGGTCTTTGGAGTTCTGGCGCTATATCTCAGGAAACATTATTGAAGCAATTGGCAGAAGGCGAAATCCTCGGCGATGATTTTGACGTTGAAGAAGAAATCGAATCAACGCAAAAAGGAGACATGATCGAAACAGATGAACCAACACCCGAAGCCGAAGAAGATGAACCAATTGAAGACCCAGAAGATGAGGATTAATGACACAAACGCCGATTCGGGTTCCGTCTGATGTCTCCAAACTTGGGGCATCAATTCCTTACCCTGATTTAATACCCGAAGAATATTTTCGTAATAGTTTAGATTTAAACAGATTTTCAAATAAGATTTCGCGTGAAATCGTTGAATCATACAATCGAATCATATTGCGGGCGGTTGATAAATTAGAAGCAATAGAACGTCTTCCAAGGGCTAATCAGCCCAAATATACAGCGGCACGTTTGCGGGCTTTGTTACTACAGACAAAAGCAAGCCTTAGAAAATGGGATGTTAAATCAACGCGTGATATGGAACTTGTTTCCGATGCTGTTGCAAAGTTGCAAGGAGAATTTGCAACTGTTCAAATGGAACGCGCATTGCCCGCAGGCATAAGATCATCAATCAGAACTGTCGAGGTTACACCCGCATTTGCAAAAGCTGTTGTGACAACTTCCGCATCAGAATTTAATTTAAATGTTTTATCTGATTCATTAAGTACTATCGCGGCGGGTTCTGGCGCAAAGTTTTCATTGACAGCAAAAGAAGGCGCATTGATTAGGTTGCCGAATGGTCAATCAATAAAAAAATCTTTTCGCGGGATTACAAACCAAAGCGCAGAAAGACTTGGAAGATCAATCCGCGATGGAT
>VTLG01016468.1_pt1 | contig 29071 bp, 29 predicted proteins | sample 4694571 | NCBI WGS metagenome assembly VTLG01 (sample SAMN12604809, study PRJNA352737) | marine metagenome | biome: ENVO:00000447; feature: ENVO:00000209|ENVO:00000569|ENVO:01000036; material: ENVO:00002151; isolation source: viral sequences binned using virsorter ...
AAAAGCCACAATACAAGAATACAAAGTAGAATTTAAATTTAATGAATTTTGTTGGAATAATTTTATTAATAATATTCGTTTTTTAAATGATGTAGTAATTGAAGAATTAGATAAACCACAAGTAATATGGACTGAAGATATTACTACAGAATGGTTAGAAGATTATTTTAAAGTTGTTTTAAAAAAACTTCCTACACCTTTTACTTCCTTTGATTATAAAACTTATTATAAACCAGAAGATATGAAAATCATAAGAGAAATATTTGAAGAACGTTTTTACAATGAATTTCAATACTATGGTTATGAATTAACGTAAATTATCAGAATAATTTAAATAAGGATCAAATGCCCATGCTTTTTCATAACACCAAAAGCATTGCCAACACCATTCAGTAAAGTTATTAGTTTGATTAGGACCACCAACACAACTACGTGTGATAGGATATAGGTCATATAATAAACCTTCTTCTTTATAGATACTTGCAATAAATCTTTTATTTACATTAACCCAAGGTTTATATACATTGTATTTTAATTCAGGTTCATTTTCAACATCACGTCTTGCTTCACCATTTATTCTAACAATGTTCTTTTCATCAAACTTAATATTAGGAAACTTTCTCATTGCATAGGTACTAAATTTCTTTCTTACATTCATAGGTGGGTTTGCTGACATGCCATCTAAACGTAAAGGTCTATCTAAACGTGCCATAAAGGCATCCGAACCATCATCTATTTGGTTACACTTTGACATTTGTTGTACGTTCAATGTTTTATATTCAGGTCTTTCATCTATCATTTTTTGTGCCTTTACATAATGTACAGGATCTTTATCATCATAATCTAGTATTGTATGTTCATGTATCTTTGCATTAGGAAATTTATTCTTTATAAACTTAACTATCTCAACAGCTGCGTCAGCGTCTTTTGGTGCGTGTACATCTCTAAACGTTAAAGGATAAATGTCAATATTAATAAAGTGTTTTGCAGTTAGATATAATGCAGCTGCAGAATCACAACCACCTGACAATGAAGCAACTATCGTTTTAGGTATACCATTTTCATCTAGTGCTACGTCAGCCTTTGCTCTATCTTTATAAGGTGATGTTTCAATTAAATCTAATAATTGTTTTCCATAAAAAGGAATTGTTATGTTGTTATATGTTATATTCATTATTTTAATGCTCCGTGTCTTACCTTTCTCCAATGTGTCAACTCTGGTGTTACATTAAAGTAAGTTTCTTTTTTTATTTTCTTTACTACGTGTTTGTCACTTGGTTTAGGAAAATTAGCATATGCCTCTTGTACGTTCTTTCTTAATGTTCTACTTCTAGGATCAAATCCTCTGTTTGTATTAATTAACAATAAAGTTATACCTTCTTCCTCTGCCATCTCTTTTGCTCTTTCAATCTCATGTTCGTTATACCCAAATATTATATATTGCCAAACTATCGGGTGACCCATGGCAACACCCATTTTCATAGTTTCCCATACTTGTTCAAAGTTAGAACCTATACGATACAATTCTGATTTCTTATCTAAACCATCAACACCGAAGTACCAACAATTTTCTCCTAGACCATAACTATATGCTTTTTCCCACCACTTTTCATCCATGCCTTTTGTATTAGTACCATTAGTTGCAACTCTTAAACCTTTACCTAAACCATCCATCATTTCTAAAAACGTTAAAAATTCAGGATGATAGATTGGGTCAGATATTTGACCACAAAAGGTTATTTGATTTTCATAAAAAGATAATACTTTTCTAAATTCATTTTGACCAATGTCAAATGATCTTGCTATTCTAGGCAAACCTTCTACCTTTTGTCGTAAACATTGTGGGCAACGCAATATACACCTATGAGATAAATCCATATTAGGTGATGAGAAACGTTGATTACGAATATAAAAGTCTGTTAGTTCGCTCATATTTTATAATTATCCTTTTCTCTATTACCACACTTGTATTGGCATTGTTTTGGTGTACAACTTGGATTATTTATTAGTGAATCAAAGAAGTGTTCCCACTCTTTAGAACCAAATATATCTTCTAACTTATCATTGTTCTTTAATGCAAGGTGTTCATCTTTTAAATGAAATACTTCCTCTACACTATGGTCGTTTTTAGGATCATCTAACCAACAACAAGGTAACATAAAACCATCTGCTGTGTAAGCTGCAGGCTTATGATAACTCTTTGGCTCGTATGTTAAACAACGAGGTTTAATTTTAATATCTTTAGGATCCATTTCTTTACTACTAAATTTGCTCATCTTATATTATATCATATTTGTTGTTAAAGTCAAGCTATACCCAATTAACTATATTCTCAATAGAGGGTTTATAGTCATATTTAATTGGGTGTATTTCTCGTCTATATTTTTTACCATAACCAACGGATATCATTACATTAACTCGTCTATCAATAAAAGGTAAACTCTTCCATACCTTTGCGTCTAAATCTTTTGTAAAATTGCAAGTGTATGTTGTATCAATACCTCTTTCAATTGCTAAAGCTCTAAAATTCATTGCAAATAATCCACATTCAATACAAATATTTTCTCTACTAACTTTAAGACCTTCTTCCGTACAAGGGTCATAAAATATACCTCTAGCCCAAGCGTCTTTTTGATATGGACTTACACAACTAGATTTTCTTTGTGTTACAATTAAAACATATGGAGCAGTGTTCAAACATCTATACATAACATTTTCTCTTGGTATACCTTGCTGTTCTTTTATGTGGCCTATATCTGGTATATCAGTACCTTTATTAGAGAGTGTATCATTATCTGCTGATCCTCTAAAAAGTATATCTTTATAGTTTTGATGTTCTGGACCTAAAACATGTACTTGCCAAGCTGCCATATTATTTTTTGATGGTGTAATTTCATAAGCTTTTTCTAATAAATCTTTCATAACTTCTTTATCAACAGGTTTATCTTTGTAAGTATAAAACTCATGTACGTGTCTTGCTTTTCTTATCGTTTCATATACTTTTTTATTAATAACTAATTTTTCTGTGTTTATCATATAATACTTGTATCTGAAGCTTCTTCAGCTTCTTTTACTGATTTATCCCATGTTTGAAATATTTTTGCTTGTTCGTTATGATCTCTATGTTTAGTAGGATCATAAAATTCTTCTAGTTCAGGAAACACTTCAAACAAATGTGATTCCCATTTTGTGCCTTCATAGAATTTATCTGCCTTTAACATATAATCAAATACGTTTTGTAAATCTACATCTGGATCAGCAGGTCTTTCTAATGCAGCTACTATATCAGGCCAATCTTTATATTTTGGTATTAATGATTTCTTAATTTTTTCTGGTAGGTTATTAGGTCTTAAATGTTTAGGTTTATCAATCATTGCCCAATTCAATTGATCTAGGACAGGATTCTCTTTTACCCAATCTATAACTTCATAAAATCTCATAACTGATAAATTAGAAACAAGACCATTGAAGTCAACCACAACATTAGGATATTTACGACACTCCATAATATTTTCTACAACTTCTTCCCATTCAGTTCTTCTTCTCATGTATTCAATAGTCTTACCAATACCATCTACTGAAGCAACCATAGATACATTTTTAAAATGAGGAATGTAAGTAAATATATTGTGTCTACCTTTTTTAGTTTTAGTTAAGTTAGTTTGATATTTTAAATAGATATGTTTTGCATGGCCAAGTTCAATAACTTTTTCTAATAACTCATAATGTTTTTTCATAACCAATGGTTCACCACCAATTACTTTAATACTTCTAACATAAGGTAATAATTCTATAATTTGTTCAGTAACACCTTCAGTTTTATCTTCCATAACAAGTTTCATATAATCTTTTCTATTTTGATTTTGTTCACCAAATATAGCGTCATTCCAAACACCCTTTTCAGCAACACGTTGTCTAGTTGTAGAATTAGCATGTACACACATAAAACAATCAAGGTTACATTCTGAACCAAATACTTTTAATTGTATTTCTAAAATTCTTTCATCAAAGGCATACTTACCACTTGCCTTGTATAGTTCAACATTCTTTTGAATATTATCCCAAAACTCTTTATCGTTAGTATGAATTTTTAAGCAGTTTGTTCTTCTACTTCTACCATATATTTCCTCATCACTTCTACATCTTCGGCATATATCATTAACTGCTTTATGATCTGATTTAGGATCAAGCATTTCTTTACGAATACTATTCATGTATTCACTATCAACCATCCATTCTTTTAATGTGGTGTTCTTAATAGTTTCGTGTTCAGCGTCTTTACCAAAACAACATGCTCTATATCTACCACTTATCTCATTATAGACTTGTGTAAATGGTATTGTACAGAACCATATATCTTTATCTCTTGCTTGTTGTAAAATAGATTTGTCTGATGGTGGTTGACCACGCTCGGTTGGTCCTGCTTTACGTTTAGTATAATCTGATAGATTATCCCATTTCCACCATTCTTCAGTATTTACATTACCAGGTTGAGAACGGTCACCAGGGCCACCTTTTGTGAGCATGTCCTCAACTTGTTTGTCGTGCATGTCATCAATATCTTTCACTACTTTTTTATTTAAATCAGTTTCCATAAAATTATTTATCTCTATATTATCTGTTTATTATATTTGATAAAGTTAATTCTCATAACGTCCTCTGCTATATCAACATGTTTTAACTTATTATCTTTTATGAAAGTAAACACTTTACCAAACGCTCTCATATTTTTTTCAACATCATTTATACCATGGTGGGCATATTCAGCACACATGGGAAGTAGTATGATTGTCTTATATTGTTTCCATGAAAAATACTTTGCACTACACAATTTAGATTTTATCACACATCCTGAGGTATTGCAACCTCCTATGACTATTTGAGTATCGGTATTATTCATATTAAAGTTAAGTTTTTCAAGTACTAACTTTTCTATACTTTCTACACTTAAACTATCGTCTGGTATTTCTAGCCATTGCCACTTATCCTCTATAGCCATACTTTTTATTTCTTGTAATTTTTTATCTCTACCACTATTACCAATAGATAGTATAATATTATTTTTTCTATCTATAGTAGTGTCAGCTGTTATATGTTGAAGTGTGCTGTATCTTAATTTATTCACATATTCATCAGCAAGTATTTTATGACCATCAAAGTCAATTAATAATATAACCGTTTTCATTTTACCCAATTAATAATTCTTTCAAAATCTGGACGTGAGTCGCCTTCTTTTATTTCTCTATATATCTTTCCTTTACCAATAGACATAATCATTACAGGATTTCTATTAATAAAAGGTAATGTTTCTATCCAGTCTTCATAAAATGGTGAAAAACATTTTGTATATGAAACATCTAAATTATTTTCTAAACATAATCCTGTTAATGTTTTAGCAAACATACCTACCTCAATACAACAAGTATCATACATGTTATTAAGTTCATTAGGATCAACAGCCTCATAAAAGACACCTTTATCAATTAATTTTTGCTGTTGTTTGTTAGGCTTATCTTCAAGTCTTTGTGTAAACAATAAAACGTAAGGTGCAGTTAAAATACATTTGTATTGACCTTCAGTTGTATTATTAGCATTTAGCTTTTCCTCGTTTGCGTTACACATATTATAAATTAAATTCTTTGTAGATTTAGATGTAAAAACGTGTACCGTATATGCCATAAAGTTATTCTTTGATGGCGTAACTTTCCAAGTTCTTTGTAGAAGTGAGTTTACTAATTCTTTATCAGGTATTTCATCTTCAAATTCTATTACATGTCTTCTATATTTTAATACATCATCAATCATGCTCTTATTTATACGATAAATAGAAACATGAAAAAGAAGTACTTAATAGTAAGTGGTTGTAGTTGGGCTGATCCAGAGCAATATTCTGAAGACCCTAAAGTTTCAAATGATATTGTAAAAAATTATTATAGATGGCCAAATATAGTAGCTGATAAGTTAAATTTAGAATTAATAAACTTTGGCAAATATGCTTCAGGTAATGAATATATCTGTTCTTCTTTAATTGATAACATCACAGCAATGAGTGAATATGAAAGAAGTAACATTGGTTTAGTTATCGCTGCTTGGAGTGAAGCTAAACGTACAGATTTTGAATATAAAGAAAATGAAAATGATTACTATGTAAAAAATATATTTGAAGTAAAAGATAAAAGAAGATATAATAAAAAATATGCTTGGGATAGTATATTATATACAGACCCTTTAAGAGGCGATATGTTTTATAGGGTAAAACAAAGTATTAGATACATGTATATGCTACAGACTTTTTTAAAACATAATATTATTGATTATAAAATGTTACAATCTGTGCCTTTAGAAAAATTATCAAATATGGGTCCAGAATTTAATTTAGGTCTTACATTAGGTACAGGACAAAGATCATTACAAAGTCCTAAAGAAGTTAAAACTATTTTTAAACAACAATTGGCTGAAGAATTGTCACAGTTTCCTATGTACAATTTAATTGATAAAAATAATTTCATAGGTTGGCCAATATTAAATTCTTCATTGTATGAAAAACTAGATAGAGAAAAAGACTTTATATCTAATTTAAATAACAAAACAGATAGTATAAAAGATGAACATCCTAATCAATCAGGTCATAATAAAATATCAAATATTATTCTTAACAATATAAATATTAGCACATAATCTTATATTAATTACCCGAACATTGCAGACTAAAGGAGAATAGCACTATGGCTAAAAAGCCAAAGAAAATAACTATATCTTCCCTAAAGAAAAAGGCACCTAAAATTCCGCCTTTGACGTGTATAAGTATTGACAATGTTATAAGTAAATTAGAGAAGATAGTAGATAAGAAAAAAGCGTTAGATAAGAAACAATTAAAAGACTTAACAAAACGTTTAGAGAAATTAAGGGAGGCCAATGAGAAACTACGAGATGGTGGTATCTATTGGTATGAAAAATTAAAACACTTATTAAAAACGAGGTAGTAACTATGAATTACTATTTTACAGGAGCACTAATTGTTATGATGTGTTTATTAGCATTTTGTGTAGGACCGATAACTTATTAAGATGAATTTTAAAAACATAAAAGAGAGATGGAAAAAGGCCTGCACGACAGATAACGTTATAGACTTTTCTGTTGATGTAGGCCTTATCGCTTTTGATGTACTAGCAAGTCCTGTATTAATCGTTGTAAGAATAATAAGGTTCTACTTTAAGAAATTTGTTAATAAACATTTAAAAAGATTCCTCAAATGGTTCGCTCATAAAGTTTTACGATTATAAATAAAAGTAAACGCCGTGACTAAAAAACGAAGCGAATACGAACATTACCAACCTAACAATCCTTTAACATTACACTATATTACAACAGGTGCTATATTGCCTGAAAAGAAAGAACAACCAAAAGTTGTTAAGAGAAAAAGAAAATGTTTAGTTGGCCAGAAAAAATAGTAGGTTATATTTTACTAGGCTATATGTGTTATATTATAGTCTGTATGATATTAGGTACTTTTGATATTATTTAAAAGAATCTGTTTCTAAAGTAGAATAAAAAGTAATAGACTGGATAAGGCAAGTAAGATTGCTACTACTCCTGCGATTGTATATATGGTATTAACCATCACTTGTATTTATATTAATTTTTCAAAACAGAATATATTAAACTATTATAATCATAATCTCTTTCAACAGAATGAGCAGTAATAATTCTGTTATTGTCAAAATCAATTACTACTTGTTGACCGTGAGCGCCATCCATCATTAAAATAGGTCTATCTTCTAAACCGATAGCATCCCATAGAAACTGACCACCATATGTTAATGCAACTCTATGGTTACCATCAGATTTACTTGTTTCATAATTTCTATCAATTCTATTTTCATACATTGTTTTTAAATACTTACCAACGCAAGTATCATTTTGCCAATGATTCATCATTAAGTTAGCAATTCTTACATAATCATATCTGTCAGCATAAAAAGAATATCTACCATACTCACCAGATTTTCTGTTATGTGTTTTTCTCTTACCATTTTTGTCTAAAGTTTTAGCAAAATAAACTCTTTTAGAAACTTTAGCGTCTTCAACAAATATCTTATGTAATAATTTTTCCCAATCATCACCAGTTTTGTATATAACATAGTTGATTATAACATTTGTTGTCATAGCACTATAGTTAAAATAAGTACCAGGTTCTAAACCTTCTTCATCTTTAAAGTATTTCTTCATAACTTTGTGAATCGGTATTGTGTTAAGATTAGGACCTTTACCTTTGTAAGGGTTGTCATGTCCGTAAATTCTATCACCCACTATTTCATCATCACCTGCCTGCATATTAAGTAAATTTAATAATATTTGATTTTCATATAAAGTACCTGCAACCGTTGGGTAATCTATTCTATCATAAACCGTATGATTAATATAACCACCACACATTGCATAACCTGTAACTAAAGATACCAAAGACTTACCAACCGAGTGTGAAGGATAAGGTCCTCTGTATTTACTTTTTCTGTTTTCATCAATTAAAATTTTATTGTTTTCAAATAAGATGTAAGAAACTAAACCAGTTTTTTTATCTGATATTTGTTTTTCAACCTTCTTTTCTAAATCTATAGTTCCTGTTCTTCCGATACTATCTTTATAATTAACAAAGATGGTATTTTCTAAATCAAACTCAAACTCATAGGTGTCATTTTTCTTATCACCTATTTTGTATTTGTGCATACAATCAAAACAATATTTTTCACCAGCAAATGTTACGCCGATCATTAAAACTAAATGTATTAATATTGCAATAATCCAAATTCTAAACATGTTACTTACCCTTTACCTTTACGTTGTACCATTCTGTTAAATGACCATGACCGTTATGTCTTCTAGGTCCTCTAATCATATAATCCCAATGATTTAAATTTTTATCTTTATATACTTTTTCTTTAAACATCTTTCTTGCTTTTGAAAGTGATTTATAAGGTCCCCAACAATCAGTAGAGTCCATAAGTTTATAATCACAATCAACTCCTCCCATATGTAATTCAGAAATATAATACATTTATTTCTCCTCTGAATATAAAGTTTGTGAGTATAACGCAAGGATAAAACTAGCAATTCCTAACATTGCCATTGATCCTCCTTGTAAGTATTTGTCAACTTCTATAGAACCGACAGCACCGATCATACAGAAAGTTCCTAATACTGACATTGCGATTGTCATATATTCTAATATTTTTTTCATAGTGTTTTTCTCCTTATATTAAGATGTTAAATTTAAAGCGTTTTGATATAATTTTTTAGCACCGTCATGTGTTTTAAAACCATATTCATTTGCAAAATCCATTGAAGATGAAGCCATAACAACATCATCAAAACCGTAATCATCCATAATAGCAGCAAGTATTATAGGATTTGCAGACGATTTTTGAGTTCTATTAGTATCATTCATATGTAATACTAGTTTTCCGTTATCAGCAGATACGAAATTTATTTTTTTATTTTTCATAGTGTTTTTGTCCTTTGTTTTGTTGTTCATATACTATTAATATACCGTATTTTTACATAAAAATCAACAAAAAAATGGAATAAAATGGAATAATTGTCCGTTTTTTCCGTAGCTTGTCGGCATTCTGGCGTGTTTAGAACAAAACTAGAACAAAAACCCTTATAAATAGTAAAAAAAACATTAAATAAGTGAGGATTTATGGCAAAAATGCGTGAATTTCTGTTCTGGAACGAATCGGGACAAGAGGAAAAGAAAGAAAATACAAGTTTTAAGAAGGCAGTTAAGTCTGTACAAGAAAATTTTAAAAATCAATTGATTGGTTATGAATATATTAGTAAAAAAGGCAAAAAAATCATAAGTTCAATTCAATTACCGATGGGTAGAAAGAAGAAAATAGGTAGATAATGGCAAAAATGAGTAAAACGTTTGTTCCTAGAGAAAAAAACTATAAAAAGTCATCTTTAGGCAAGAAAAAACGAAGTACAAAGTTTTCATCAATGAATAAATCAAAAAGACGTAGTTGGAAAGCGTATAACGGGCAAGGAAAGTAGTAATATGGCAGTAAGAGAAGGTGATCCTTTAAGTACAGGTCATGCTTGTACAGGAATCAGTAATTTAGCAACTTCATTAGTAAGAACCGTTAAGGCAAACGGTATCGCAGGTGCTGTACAAGGCACTCCTACCGTTGCACATGCAGCTCCACCTACTCCTATCTGTCCTGCCCATGTAGCTGCATTAAATCAAGGATCAACAAACGTTAAAATAGGCGGTTTACCTTGGGGTCGTGTATCTGATAGTGCTGACCTAGGATCAATGATCTCTGGTTCCTTAAATGTTAAAGTAAATGGTAGATAAGTCATATAAATATAGTTATGGCCTACTCAAACTATGACGCAAGTACAACTAACAAAAGTAAAAGATCAAATAGAATCTATAGTGATTTAAATTTGAGTTTTACTAAAAATCCTGCAACTAAAGATGTTGCAAAATTATTTGATGTACAAGCAATTAAAAGGTCTGTTAAGAATATAATCTTAACTAACAAATATGAAAGACCTTTTAATTCTGACTTCGGTTGTAATTTAAGAGGTTTCTTATTTGAGAATATAACTGAACCTTTATTAGTAGTAATAAAAGATAGAGTATCTATGGCGATTGAAAAATATGAGCCAAGAGTTTCAGTAGAAGATGTTGTTGTTCAAAGTGATGATGGAAGTAACGGCATTAGTATTATGGTTTCATTTAAAATAAATGGTGTTGAACAACCAGTATCAGTATCAACATTTTTAGAGAGAATAAGATAACATGGCACAACATAGATTAGATATTTCAGAATTAGATTTTGAGAACATAAAAGGTTCACTTAAAAGATTTTTATCCAACCAAAACGAATTTAAAGATTATGACTTTGAAGGAAGTTCTCTTTCAATTTTATTAGACTTACTATCATACAATACACACTACTTGGCATACAATGCTAACTTTGTTGCCAATGAAATGTATTTAGACACAGCACAATTAAGATCAAGTGTTGCGTCATTGGCTAAATTAGTAGGTTACACACCTAACTCTGCTAGAGCACCAATCGCTGATTTAAAATTAGTAATCAATGATGGTACAGGATCTACAATTACGATTCCTGCAGGTACAAAATTTTCATCAGCAGTAGATGGTTTAACTTACACGTTTGTTTCTGTATCAGACAAAATTGTACAACCAGTTGATGGCATATATACTTGTCAAAGTTTAAATGTTTATGAAGGTACATATGTTACATACACTTATACAAATGACACAAGTGATATAGACCAAAGATTTTTAATACCTAGTGATAGAGCAGATACAACTACAATAAAAGTTGTAGTACAAAATAGTGCTTCAGATACTACATCAAACACATATACAAAAGCAACTTCAATAACAGAATTAGATGGTACTTCAAAAGTTTATTTCTTACAAGAAGCTGAAGATGGTCAATTTGAAATTTATTTTGGTGATGGTGTTATAGGTAAAAATTTAGATGATGGTAATATTGTTTCTATAAGTTATGTTGTAACAAATAAAACAGAAGCAAATGGTGCTACAACATTTTCATTATCTGGTTCAGTATCAGGTTTTAATGATATAACGGTTACCGTTAACTCATCAGCACAAGGTGGTACTGATCCTGAATCATTAGAAAGTATAAAATTTAATGCACCTAGTTTTTATGCGTCACAAGATAGAGCAGTTACGGTAGAAGATTATAAAACAAAAGTAAAACAAATTTATGCTAACGTACAATCAGTTAGTGCTTGGGGTGGTGAAGACGCTGAAACGCCATTCTATGGTAGAGTTTATCTTTCTATTTTACCTACAAGTGGTTCTAACTTAACCGACTCTACAAAAGATAGAATAGTAAAAGATTTAAAAAAATATTCAGTTGCTTCAGTAACACCTGTTATCATTGATCCTGAAACAACAGATTTAATTTTAACATCCACAGTTAAGTTTGATGAAAAGACTACACCAAAAACTGCTGATACAATTAAATCAAACGTTATTACAACCTTAACAAATTATAATTCAAATACTTTACAATCATTTGATACCGTGTTTAGATTTTCAAAACTTACTGGTTTGATTGATGATACAGATGAAAGTATCTTATCAAACATAACAACAATTAAATTAAGAAAATCTTTTTTACCTACAATCGGTAGTTCTACAAAATATTCAATTAACTTTGCTAACGCATTATACAATCCACACTCTGGTCATAACTCTGCTTCAGGTGGTATTTTAGAATCTTCAGGATTTAAAATTGATGGCGATACAACAAACGTATGGTTTTTAGATGATGATGGACAAGGTAATGTAAGAAGATATAGATTAGATGGTGCTGTAAGATCATATGCTAATAGTACACAAGGTACTATAAATTATTCTTCAGGTCTAGTTGAAGTAAACTCTTTAAACGTTTCTAATATAGAAAACATTAGAGGTGCAGCTTCAACGGTCATAGAAATTACGGTTAAACCAAATTCAAACGACATTGTTCCTATTAGAAATCAAGTATTAGAAATTGATGTTGCAAATAGTTCAGTTACGGTTGAGGCTGACACGATAGCGGGAGGCTCAGCAAACGCTGGTATTGGATATACCACGACTAGTAGTTATTAAATGAGATGGCCGACTTTAAAGATAAAATATCAAATCTTATAGAATCACAAGTACCTGATTTTGTACTTGAAGATCACCCATTATTTTTAGACTTTGTAAAAGCATATTATCAGTTGATGGAATCAGCTGAAATCAAATTAACAAACATTGGCGATCCTGACGTTATAAAGTTAGAAGGATCAGCAGGTGGTTCAATTCAATTAGATGGTACAAACGTAAGTGATGATGACGATGGAGACAATATTCTTTTAGAAGATACAAGTTATGGTGACTTCATAAATGGTGAAACAATTACAGGTGCTACATCACGTGCTACTGCTACAATTCTAATTGAAGACGTTGATGACGGTGCTCGTTTATTTGTAACACATAATAATAAATTTATTGATGGCGAATTAATTACAGGTTCATCTTCAGCTGCTGAGGCAAGTATAAGTCAATACAGAGCAAATCCAGTTCAAAATCTTCAACAACTTTTAGATTACGCTGACGTAGATAAAACTTTAGCTTCATTTTTATTAAAATTTAGAAACTCATTTTTAACTTCTATACCTGATAGATTACACGATCAGATTAACAAAAGAAAATTAATAAAAAATATTAAAACATTGTATCAATCAAAAGGTACAAAACGTGCAAGTGAAATATTTTTTAAATTACTATTTAATGAAGCTGCTGAAATAAAATATCCTAAAGATGAAATGTTAAGAGTATCCGATGGTAAATGGGATACTAGAAAAATATTACGTTGTTTAGAAGTAGGTACTTCAGACGCTTCTAATCTTATAGGTCAAAAAATAACACAAGCAAATAATCCTACTAGCGCTACCATAAACGAAGCAACTGCCATAGTTGAAGACGTATTTAAATTTTTAATTGGTGGTGTTACGGTTACAGAATTAGTTTTAGGTGACGACTCTGTTAATGGTACGTTTGTTAATGGTGAAACAATTACAGGTACAGACAATACAGATTCAGATGTATTAATTTCATTAACCGTTTCAAGTATCATAGATGAAAAGACAATTACAAATGATGGTGCATTATATAATGTTGATGATGACATTGTTGTAACTGCTGGTGGTACAGGAGCACTTTTAAAAATAGATACAATAGGTCCTGGTACTATACAAGAAGTTGTTGTAGATGATGGTGGTACTGGTTACGCTGTAGGTGATGTAATTAATTTTAGTTCTGGTACTGCAGCTGCAAAAGTTTCTGTTGTCAATGGTGGTGTAACATTAGAAAGTGGCACAGGTACTGGTCAATTAATTTTAGAAGATGAAACAGGTGCTGATGATCCTTTTCATGGAGATAAAGTTGTACAAGAAAGTGGTACAGGTAATGCTGACATTACCGATATTAGAATGATAGACAATGGTAATAGTTATAGTGAATTACCTACGTTAACAATTACATCTTCTTCAGGTAGTGGTGCAAAAGTTTTAGCATATGGTTCAGAAATAGGTCGTACATTAAAAATTAAAGTTGTAGAGTCAGGTTATAACTATGCAAATAGTCCTGCACCAACAATAAAATTACCAACTTATATTTTATATACATCTCTTTCAGGTACGACATCAGCAGATGAAACTGCTACAGGCGCTTCAAGTGGTGTTACTGCTACGGTTGTTTCTATTGATACAACTAAACAAATTATAAAATTAAAAAATCATAGTGGTACTTTTACTGAAGGTGAAACAATAAACTTTTCAGGTGGTGCTTCATTAGTTGCAAGTAAACTACAACAGGCAACTGGTACGGTATCAGTAGCACCTGTTGTTACTACTGATGGTGCATTTTTAAATGAAGATGGTTGGGTTTCAGAAAACTCAATGAAAGTACAAGATAGTTTATTATACCAAGATTATTCTTATGTAATAAAAGTTGGTAGATCAATCAATGAATGGAGAGATAGTTATATTAAAACACTTCACTCTGCTGGTTTCTACTTTCAAGGAGAGATTAATATTGAAACATCACTGGATGCTCAAATCAAAAGAATAACAGGACTAAACTCTGGTACAGAAGCGATATTAAAATCTGTAATTACAAGATTATATTCAAAACTTATTGGTCGTAGATTGGGTACACAAACAGATGGTACAAGTTTAAGAGCAAATGCAAAAAATGCTGTTTCAGCAGATTTTGATACAGATACAATTACACAATTTAGTAAAACAACAAGAGATGTAACTTTAAGAACACAACCACTTGTAATAGATTATGTAAGTAGAGTTAGACGTGATATAGGTACAACAAATATCAGGCAAGGATTTGCATATGCAGGACCTAGATTTGGCACAATTAATAAATTTGCAAATACGGTATTTGGTACATCTGTAAATCACACGTTTAGTAGTAGTGGTATTACATTTGCTGAATTAAGTGCAATTAAAGTAAAAGGTACTAGAACATCACTAGACGGTACAAATGCAATATTTTTAATGACATCTAGTAGTGTAGGTCAAAAATTAAAAACAAACTTTACAATACCTGCAATGATAGGGGAAGTAGATGGTAATACTTTTGATGAAACAACTACAATGTTTGATAGTACAACAACTAAATTTGATAAGGTTTAACGTATAAATAGTAAGAGAGAGTTATGGCAAAACAAACAATAAACATAGGATCAGCGGCAAATGACGGAACGGGTAGTTCGTTACGTGCAGGTGGTGATTTAATTAACGACAACTTTAATGAAATCTACACAGCATTCGGTGACGGATCTACTTTAACGTCTGGTTTCATTACAGCTTCATCAACAGCTACATTAACAAACAAAACACTAGATTTAGGTGGTACTGGTAATAGTGTTACAGGTTCTTTAGCAGAATTTAACACTGCTTTACAAGGTGATAGTTTTGTTTCATTAACAGGATCAGAAACATTAACAAATAAGACTTTAACTGCACCGACAATCAATGGTGTTGTTAGTGGTACTACAACTTCCCAGACAATTACTACATTAACAAGTTCAGAAATTGACGCAACAGGCGATTTTACTATTGACGCTGTTACAGATATAGTTATGGATGCTGATGGTGGTGATGTAATTCTAAAAGACGCAGGAACAGAATTTGGTAGATTTACAAACTCATCAACTGATTTTGTAGTTAAGTCTGCTGTATCAGATAAAGATATGATCTTTAAAGGTAACGATGGTGGTTCTGAAATCACTGCTTTAACTTTAGATATGTCAGACGCTGGTGCAGCTACATTTGGTGGTGCTGTAACCGTTACAGGAAACTTAACCGTTAACGGTACTACAACTACCGTAAACTCTACAAATACAACTTTAGATGATAACTTATTAGAATTAAATAGTGGTGCAGGTTCAAATGCCAATGATTCTGGTATCATTATTGAAAGAGGATCAACAGGTGACAATGCCATAATCGCATGGGACGAGTCAGCAGACAAGTTCGTTGTAGGTACTACAACTGCTACTGCTTCAGACACAGGTAATTTATCTATAACAACAGGAACACTTCTTGCAAATATTGAAGGTAACGTTACAGGTAATGTTACAGGTAATGCTGATACAGCAACTGCATTAGCAACAGGTCGTACAATAGGTATGACAGGTGACGTAGTATGGACATCTGCAAGTTTTGATGGATCAGGTAATGTAACAGGTACAGCAACAATACAGGCTTCTTCTATTGAAAGAGCTATGATAGAAGATGACGCCATAAATAGTGATAAACTAGCAAGTGCAACTACTTTACTGATAGTGGACTCATCAGGATCAACCGTTAAAACAATAATAGGAGCAGGATCATAATAGATTTTGATTATAAATATAAAGAGGATTAACAATGCCAGCAATAATAACAAACAAATTTAGACTGAATAATGCAGAACAATTCCAGGAATCATTTTCTGAAACTGCTGCTACGGTTTACTATCTAGGAATAGGTAGAGCACAAAATTTTGGTACTATAACTAGACCAGACGCAAGAACAGATTTTGAAGGTACAGAAACAGCACCTACTACACCAGGTGATAGTGTACTTAATGAGTTTAAAAACTTTGATGATCTGTTGGCTGCAAAGAAAATTACAGGTTCAGATGTTTCTTTCTGTATACCAAGAAGAAACTGGACTACAGGTACTACATACGATATTTACAGACACGATTACGAGGAGTTTGTAACTGGTAGTACATCAACAAGAATTACATCAAATAGTGGTGCAACAACTTTATTTGACTCAACTTTCTATGTACTAACTACAGACAGAAATGTTTACAAGTGTTTAGATAATGATGGTAATACTGCTTCAACCGTAGAACCAACAGGTACTGGAACATCTATTATTACAACTGGTGATGGATACAAGTGGAAATATATGTACACTTTATCTGCTGCTCAACAAGCAAACTTTTTATCTACTGACTTTATGGCAGTTGCAACAAACTCAACCGTATCATCAGCTGCTGTTGATGGTGCATTAGATATAGTAAAAATTAAAACTGCAGGATCAAGTTATACGGTTTCAGGTGGTGGTACATCAGGAACAATAACTGCTGTGCCAATTAGAGGTGATGGTAGTGGTGGTGTTTGCTCTGTAACTTTAACTTCAGGTGCTATAACTGCTGTTACGATAACAACTGCTGGTACAGGTTATACATCTGGTTATATTAGAAACGCTGACATCATTGCAGCTACTAACGCTGGTGGTGCTGGTTCAGGTGCAGAATTAGATGTAATCATTCCACCAAAAGGTGGTCATGGTTTTAACGCTGTAGAAGAATTAGGTGGATTCTTTGTAATGTTAAATACATCATTAGAAGGAACAGAAAGTTCTAACTCTGGTGACTTTACAGCTGCAAATGACTTTAGAAAAATTACTTTAATTAAAGATCCTAAAAACGCTGCTGGTTCAGCTGCTTCTGCAACAACATTAAGAGGAACATATGCTGTTAAGATTGCAACATCTCCAACACCAGGTACTTTTACACCAGATGAAGAAATCAATCAGGCAAGTACAGGTGCTGTTGGTATAGTTGTAGAATGGGATTCAACAAACAAAATTTTATATTACATACAGACAAGGCATAATGACGCTGGCGCTGATAGTAATGGAAATGTAACTGCTTTTTCAGGTGCTAATGTAATTACAGGTCAGGCTTCAAGTGCAACAGGTACTCCTGACGCTTCAACTCAAACGGTAAACAATGTTTCATTTACTTCAGGATATGCTGCTCCTGAATTAAAACATGATACTGGAGAAATACTATACGTTGAGAATAGAACAAAAATTGCAAGAGCGACTGACCAAACTGAAAACATCAAACTCATCATTGAGTTTTAATAGAGGAAAATAAATAATGCCAAGTCCAACTGATTTTAATGTCAGTCCTTACTATGACGATTTTACAGAATCTAAAAAGTTCCATAGAATACTTTTTAGACCTGCATTTGCTGTACAGGCTAGAGAATTAACTCAATCACAAACTCAATTACAAAATCAAATAGAGAGAATGTCAGACCACCTTTTTGATAAAGGTGCAATGATTATACCTGGTGAAATAGGTTACGATTTAAAATACTATGCTGTCAAGTTAACATCTAAATCTGTTAGTGATATATCTACATATATTGACACTACACTAACAGGTGGTACTTCAGGCGTTACTGCTAAAGTTGTAAACGCTGTTGCTACAGACGGTACTGATCCAGATACACTATTTGTTAAATATTTAAATACTGCTTCTAATGGCACACAAATTCCTTTTACACACGGTGAAACAATAACATCTTCTAATACTTCAACAGCAGTTGTTGCCACTTGCCATACTGGTTCAGCTGCACAAATTAAACAAGGTGTATATTACATCAATGGTTTTCATGTTCAAGTTTCTGCACAAACTTTAATATTAGACAAATATACAGACACTCCTAGTTATAGAGTTGGTCTTACGGTTACAGAGTCATTTGTAACACCAGGTGATGATACATCTTTAAATGATAATGCACAAGGCGTTTCAAATACAAACGCTCCAGGTTCTCACAGATTCAAAGTAGAATTAACATTAGCTAAAAAAGCATTATCTAGTACCGATGATAGTAACTTCTATGAATTGTTAAGACTATCAAGTGGTGTATTACAAAACCAAGTTAGAACAACTGAATATGCTGTATTAGAAGATACACTTGCTCGTAGAACATTTGACGAAAGTGGTGACTATGTTGTAAAACCTTTTGACATAGATGTTAGAGAACATTTATCTTCAGGTAACAATAGAGGTATCTTTAGTTCAAGTGATGGTGGTGACGCTACTAAACTTGCAGTAGGATTTTCTCCAGGAAAAGCATATGTAAAAGGTTATGAGATTGACACAATCGCAACGACTTTTATACCTGTTGACAAGGCAAGAGATTTTGATACACAAAATAATTTCAATACAAGATTTGATGTAGGTAACTTTATAAATGTAACTAACGTTTATAACTCTCCTGACATCTCAACTGCTTCAGGTGTAGAAGGATTTAAAGGTTTAACTTTACATAACGAAGCTACAAGTTCACGTGGTACTGCAAACACAGGATCAAATTCAGGTATTACTACAATAGGTAGAGCAAAAAGTAGAGGGTTTGAATATTCTTCAGGTACTGCTGCTTCAAATATATTTCCTACATCTTCAGTTTATAAACATTATCTTTTTGATATTGTTTTATTTACACACTTAAATATTAAAACTGCTCAAGGATTTACAACAGGTGAAACCGTAACTGGTAGTACTTCAGGTGCTACTGCAACCGTACAAGCATTATCTACTACTGAAACTGCTACAATCACAGGTGCAACACAGGCTAATCCTTGTGTAGTAACTTGTTCAGGTGGTCATAAATTCAAAGAAGGTCAACAAATTACAATTGCAAGTGTTAGTGGTATGACTGATATTAACGCTGTTCACACGGTTAGAAATCCATCAGCAACAACTTTTGAATTATTCGGCACAGACGGAACAACATCTGTAAATACAGGATCATCTAGTTCTTATTCTTCAGGTGGTACTGCTGTACATGGTGTTGTTATTGTATCTAACGTACAAGGCACATTCTCTGCTGGTGAAACAATAACTGGTGGTACATCTAGTAACACAGCAGTTATACAAGCAGACGCTGTAGGTTTTAAAGGTGTAACTTCACATGATATTACTGCTGTTAAACAAATTGCAATGGCAGGTAGTCCTACATTTACTGCTGATACATCATTAGACGCTACAAGTGGTGACAATGCAATCTTAACTGGTACATTATCAGTTGCAAATAGTGGTACTGCTGTTACAGGTTTCAATACAAAATTTACAGACGAATTAGTTATAGGTGACTCAATATCGTTTACAACAGATGGCGGTAGTTCTATAACTAGACTTGTTGAGGCAATAATTAGTAATAGTTCACTTACATTATCTGCTGCTGTTGGTGGATCAGACGTATCTACAAAAACAATTGCAACAAGAAGAAGAACAAAAATACAATCACCTGAAAAAAATATTTCTATATTTAAACTGCCATACGAAAATGTTAAAACACTAAAAACTACTGCAAATAGTAATGCTTCAGATACAACATATACATTTAGAAAACATGAATTAGAAACACTTACAGGTGATGGTGTAGGTACTTTCTCTGCTGGTGTAAATGAAACGTTTGCTGATTTAACTGAAAGTGATTACACGGTAACGGTTACGGCTAAAGGTTCTGGTTCTGCAAGTGCTGTAGGAGATACGTTAAGTTTAACAGGTAACAACCACGAAGGTGCCGCAATCTTTTCATTAAATGGTGCAAAGACAACTTTGACTTTAGACTTTGGTGCTAATTACGCTGCACACGATATTAAAGTATTACTTACGGTTAACAAAACGGTAGGTACTTCTAAAACAAAAACTCTTAATAGTAATGAAACACTTGCTGTTGCTACACAGGCAACAATAGAAAGTGGTACAATAAGTTTAGCAAAAGCAGACGTAGTTGCTATCAATTCAATTTATATGGCGCCTGACTTTAGTACGGCTGCAACAACATCACATACAGATATTACAGATAGATTTGATTTAGATACAGGTCAAAGAGATAACTTCTATGACGTAGGTAGAATAAAATTAAAAACTGGTGAGTTAACACCAACAGGTAGATTACTTGTAAACTTTAACTATTACTCTCATAGTGCAGGAGATTATTTTGATGTTGATTCATATTCAGCAATAAATTACGAAGACATTCCTGCTTATACTTCAAACAACACAGGTACTAGATATGAATTAAGAGATAGTTTAGACTTTAGACCTAGAGTTGATGACGCAAGTACAATCAATTCTGGTAACCAAGATAGATCATTTGATGGTACAGGTGCTTCAGTTGTACAACCTATCAAATTTAATTCAGACGTAAGATCAGACTTTGAATATTATTTAGGAAGAGTTGATAAAGTATTTTTAGATAAAGAAGGTAACTTTAAAATATTAAAAGGTGCAAGTTCATTAGAACCAAGAGTACCTGATACATTAGATAATGCAATGCACCTATACACATTATTTTTACCTGCATATACATTAGATACTGCTGATGTTGGTATAGAACACGTTGACAATAAACGATATACAATGAGAGATATTGGTAGAATAGAAAAAAGAATAGAAACTACTGAATATTATACTCAACTTTCATTGTTAGAAACAGCTGCACAAAATTTACAAATACAAGACTCAAATGGTTTTGATAGATTTAAAAATGGTTTTGTAGTAGATAATTTTACAGGTCATGGTATTGGTGATGTAGGAAATAAAGATTACAAAGTTGCTATTGACTATGCAAATGGTGAATTAAGACCTACATTCCATGAAGACGCTATACAACTTATTGAAAGAGATGATGATGGTACTGCAATAACAGCTGATGATAGAACAGACGCAAACTATCAAAAGACTGGCGATCTAATTACTTTACCTTATACAGAATCAACATTAATAGATCAACCTTATGCAAGTAAGGCTATCAATGTAAACCCATTTGGTGTATTTACATGGATAGGTTCAATAGAATTAACGCCTCCAGGTGATGAATGGAAAGAAACAGAAAGAGCACCAGAATTAGTTATTAACAATCCTAATGGTAGTTGGGATAACTTAACTAAAAATACAGGTAACTCTGGTCAGTTATCAGAATTTCCTATGTCAACGGTTTGGAATTCATGGCAAGATACATGGACAGGAAGACCTGTTGAAACAGAAAGAAAAAATGTAGGCACATATAGAAAAAGAGGTGGTCATGGTTGGAGAGTAATGGCAAAAGAAGAAGTCACTACTGCTCAACAAGTATCACAAACAAGAACAGGTATTAGAGCAGTTGCTGTACCTGAAACGGTTAGAACATCTATCGGTGATAGAGTTGTTTCAGTTGCATTTGTTCCTTTTATTAGAAGTAGAACAATAACATTTTCTGCAACAAGATTAAAACCTAACACAAGAGTTTATCCTTTCTTTGATAACATAGATATTACATCTTACGTAACACCATCAGGTGGTTCAGCAGGTGGTAATTTAGTTACAGACGCAAATGGTAAAGTAGAAGGTACTTTTGCAATACCTGATCCTAAAACTAATTCAAATCCTAGATGGAGAACAGGTCAAAGATTATTCAGATTAACAAGTTCATCAACAAATAGTTTAACAAACGCAAACGTAGAAACAGCTGCAAACGTTGAATATGTTGCAAGAGGTTTATTAGAAACGGTTAGAGAAACTATCTTATCAAGTAGAGAAGCAAGAGTAGAGATGAGATCGGTTACTGAAAATCAAACTATTACAAGAACATCTACAAGAACGGAAGAAAGACAAGTTGGTTACCATGACCCACTTGCTCAAACTTTCTTAATTGATGATGAAGGTGGTGTATTCTTAACATCTGTTGATATATTCTTTAGTACTAAAGACTCTGCTATACCAGTAACGGTTCAATTAAGAAATGTTGTAAATGGTTATCCAGGTCAGAAAATATTACCATTCTCGGAAGTAACTTTAAATCCTAGTGCTGTAAATACAAGTACAGATGGTACAACTGCAACTAAATTTACATTTGCAAGTCCTGTTTACATACAATCAAACGTAGAGTATTGTTTTGTTGTAATGGCAAACTCACAAGAATACAATGCTTATGTAGCAAGAATAGGTGAAACAGCATTAGATACAAATAGAACAATATCTGCTCAACCATATGCTGGTGTATTATTTAAATCACAAAATGGTATGACATGGTCTGCTGAACAAAATGAAGATATGAAATTCAAATTAAGAAGAGCAGAATTTAGTCAAGTCACAGGTGAAGTAACATTGACTAACGATACATTAGGAACAAGAACACTTAAAAATAATGGCTTAAGAACAACAAATGGTTCTAAAGTAATTAGAGTATTCCATCCTAATCATGGTATGCACGGTACAAGTAATAACGTAACAATCGCTGGTGTGGCTAGTGGTACTTACAATGGTCTTGCTCATAGTGATATTAATGGTACATATACAAGTATTTCAAATGTAACTTTAGATAGTTACGATATAACTTCAGGCAGTTCATCAAATGCTACTGCAACAGGTGACATTGGTGGTGCTTCTGTAACAGCAACACAAAACAGAGTCTTTGATGTATTAAATTTAGGTGGTATTCAAACCGTAACCGTGCCTGATACTAATATAGATTTCTTTGTAAGAACAACAACTGGTAGATCAATACACGGTTCTGAAACAGAATTTGCTTTAACAACAACTGCTAATAAAGTTGCTGTAATAGGCAACGACAATATTGCTTTCACAGCACCACAAATGGTTGCAAGTGAAATAAATGAAACAAACGAAAGTATATCTGGTGGTAAGTCTTTCTACACAATATTACAAATGACAACTACAAACACTAAACTTTCTCCTGTATTAGATACTCAAAGAATGAGTGCCTTTACAATTCAAAACAGATTAAATAGTCCATCATCTAGTAACACACCTAGTTTTGTTGCTGATACAGCAAGTACAGGTACATCATCTGCTGCTGTGTATTGTACAAAACCAGTATTGCTAGAAAACAACTCAAAAGCATTAGACATTAGATTAACTGCAAACATAAGAGCAACATCTGAAGTTGAAATGTATTTTAGAGTTGCAACAGATGGTGATAAACTAGATGAATTAAGTTGGACACCTTTTAATTCAGATGGTAGTCCAGATTCTTCAGTTGTACCTGCTGAAGATGATACAACATTTAAAGAATACAAATACACGGCAAGTGATATAAATGATTTTACTTCATTCCAATTAAAAATTGTTATGAAAGGAACTATATCATCTTATCCTCCTGTATTAAGAGATATGAGAGGAATAGCATTGGCGGTATAAGATGAGTAAAATTAGAGTTGCAGGATTCACAGGATTAGTAAGAGATACAAACTCAAATGCTATAGTGAATGTAAACAAGTCTGAATATCAAATTTATATGTCACGTCATAAAGCAAGAGAAGAACAAGGTGATGAATTAAGAGGCGCAATAAAAGAAATAAATACTTTAAAACAAGAATTGTTTGAAATAAAAAAACTATTTAAAGAGGTAATTAAAAAACACTAATGGCTGCAAGACAAATAACTGCTTCACAAACACTAGAAGACTTTAGAACGCAATTTAACGCTCTATCTGCTAGTGATTTTGGTGATATTGGAACGCTTGATTCTAACCTTTCTGCAACATCTGTAATTGGTGCTGTAAATGAATTATATGCTGCTATAGCAGGTGCATTATCTTTTACAATTTCTGATGGTTCAAATACTCAAACACTTGTAAATGCAAACACATTATTATTTCAAGGTACAGCAAATCAAATTACAGCAACGGTATCAGCGACAGATAAAGTTACATACGCATTAACTAATGATGTAACAATCGCTGGAGAGTTTACTGCTAGTGGTACAGGTGCTCATACTTTAGGTAGTATATCATTTACAGGTAGCACAATTGCAAGTTCAGGCGCTACCGTAACGGTTGATGATAACTTATCACTTTCTGCTAGTAAAACATTAACAGCAGATAATATATCAAGTTCAACAACATTTGTTGACTTTGGCGCTAAAGATTTAGTAACTAGTGGGTTCTATTACACATCAGCTAACTCATCTGAAGCTGGTATCGTCTTTGAAGGTACAACAGCAGATAATTTTGAAACTATAGTAGTAGCTACAGACCCTACGGCAGATAGAACAATAACAATACCTAATGAAACTGGTACAATAGTCACTACAGGTAGTAGTGCTGCTGTTACAGGTTCAATGATTGCCGCTGATACGGTCGCAGAAGCCAATATGGCCAATGACGCCATAGGGCAAGATCAACTGAAAAGTGTAGTAAACTTGCAGATAATTGACTCTGGTGGAACCGTAGTTAAAACTATGTTTGCGGCAGGTGCTTAGATAATATAAATATAAATACAACAGGTACACTTACTGATAAAAGAAGTGATACCACAAAGTTAAAAATATGGAGATTTTATGGCAGTAAGAAAACCCTTATACGTAGATTCAGGCAATCTACGAGAGATGGATACTACAAAGGTTGCAGAAATTGTTGACCAATGTGTGTATCAATACTCGTTGAGTCCTAGTGTAGCATTATCTGTTGTCGGTTCTAGTGGAACACTTTCAGCAATTAACGACACAAGAAAACAAGCAGGTGCTCAATCAACTAGTGCAAGTTCATTCCCAAGTGAAGGAACTACAGCAGAACCAAGTACGGTAACCGTATCTTATGATAAAGTTACTGAAACTAGAACAGCAGGATCACCAACAGCTGATACTGGTAAAACTTGGCCTGTATATTACAACTCATCTGGTCAAATACAAGCAATGAATTTAACGGATGTAAAAGATACTTTTTTACACCCAGCAATTGATCTATTGACTTCTGGTTCAACAGGAACACAACAAGGTGGTACTTATCACGTAAATACTGCTACATCTGTTTCTGGATCAGTTGAAGTATCAGGATCAAGTACAGCTATCTTTACAGATACAAGAGCAGATACAGGTGCTTATTCAGCAGGTTCAATTCCTGAAACACAAGACCAACCTACAACTATTACAAATTACTATCTACACAGAATTACTGGTTCTGAAATTACATATACTGAACCATACTTTTTAGATGGTTCTAATAACATTAAAGAATTTACAACTGCTGCTTTCAATTCACTAATACAAGAGTGGATGCAATATACAGCAGTATCATCTGGTGATGGTTATTCTATAAGTTATAACATCGGTGCTTCTGGCTCTGGTAATACTAGAGGTACTGGTATGGCAGATACAATTTTAGATGGTTCTGGTAATTATCAAACAAGACAAGTAAACAATGATGATTATAGAGCACAGGAATTTCCGAATGGTTCTGTAACAACTGCAGCTACATACTACTTACGAATACACAAATCATAATAGATAATTATTTCTATTATAAATTATATTATGAATATATTATTAACAGGTAGTGAAGGCTTTATAGGTCAGCACTTAAATAAATTCTTAAACAAACAAGGTCACAAAGTAATTTGTCTGGATAAAAAGACAGGCAATGATTTAGTTTCCTGCGACTTAAAATATTCAGTAGATTTAGTTATACATCTTGCTGGTTTATCTGGCGTTAGAGATAGTCTAGGTAGACCTGAAGAATATTGGGTACAAAATGTAATCGCAGGTCAAAGACTTTTTGATTTCTTTAAAGATACAAGAATCTTATACGCAAGTTCATCAACAGCACACGAGCCATGGAAAAATCCATATGCAATGAGCAAATATAGTTTAGAACGTATTGCTCCTGCAAATAGTATGGGTATGAGATTTACAACCGTGTATGGTCCTAATGCTAGAGAAACAATGTTGATACCAAGAATATTAAGAAATGATGTTCCTTACATTAACACAAATCATAGTAGAGATTTTATACACGTTGACGATTTAGTGAGAGCGATAGATACTTTAATAAAATCAAACTTGACAGGTATAACAGATATAGGTTCTGGTGTTACAAACAATCTTGTAGAATTAATTGATTACTTTGGGATTGATTGTGAACGTGCCGTAGGAGAACAAAACGAAAGACTGGATAACCTGGCTGATAATACACTACTAAATAAAATAGGTTGGTCACCTAAAATTAATTTATATGACTATATTAAGGAGAAACGAAATGCAAGTAACTGAAGAATATTTAAAAGATAATTTTTTAACCGCATACTTTATTGACAGCGAAAGACAAAACATAGAGATTCAAGCGACTAGTGAAGATAAAAAGAAAGTCTATACGTATATTATACCGTATGATGAAAATAGAGATGAGTATAAAGCTCTTATGACTATGATGAATTTAGATCAATTACACGAAACAACTTACCAAAAAAAGAAAAACGAAAGAAGACTTTTTGAGGAAGAAGTAATTAGAATTGCACAAAAAGATGGTCTAATTATGGATAGTGAAAAGGTAGATACTAAATTTTATCCTACACTTGTAACTTCTCTATTTGAAGACCAAGACAATGCCGATCATGTATTTGCATTGAAACTTGCTTTATTTGAATTAGAGTCTATAAAAAATTCTGATAATGAAGAGGCTAAAAAAGAGTTGAGAAAAAGTAAAGATAAGTTAGATATACTATCTGCAGCTATTCAATGTTTAAGAAAATAGTTTGAATACCAACCAGACCATCCCTTTTCTTGTAAATGGTGCATTTGACCAAGTGTACACATACTATAGGACAAAGGTTTATAATAGAGATAGTCTTTAATTGAAGGACATACTCTATCAAAGGTTTCATACTTAATATTTTTATAATACCATTCATCACTACCTCTAGTGTAGGTATCAATATAGAAATCGTCTTGTTCTCTAAACTTCTCCCAAATATAGGATACATCACCTGTCCATGATACTACTGAAGAATTAAGTGGTGTATGGGCAGGCTTTCTCCACCACGTATCATCTAATAAAGTAAAATTCTGTCTTATAAGATTAGGTAACTTGTTATAGATTATTACATCTAAATCAAAATACAAGTTCTCCCCATCTCGGAACCTATCGTACATCTGAAATTTGTTAAACCAATTACCATAAAGATCATCTGTTATAACTTCAAAACTATCATAATTTAGACCAGAGTATTCGTCTATCATATGTTTTAAGTTATCTACATGCCAATCAGTAAATTTCTTACCAAACTTACAACAAATAATTCTCATTTATCTTTCTTCCTACACCTGTAAAATGTACAACTTTTAATTTTTCGTTTACTTCTTTGTCTAGTATCATATAATCAGTATCAAATTTATCCATATACATTTGATTTAGTTTTAAGTTTTCTTTATAGTCATCTGTATATTTCGCAATCCATTCACTAGGTGTTTTAGTTAACTTTGCTCTGTGTTCTAATATCTTCCACTTAACGTAGTTTTGTTCGCCATAATATTTCTTATGTACGGTGCCTTCGTTATAGAAATGTAATTGCCAATAGTCTGGATTAAGTGCGAAGTCATCCCATACAAACTTTAAACTACCTGATTTAAACTTATAGAAACCACCATTGATACCTAGTTTGTTTTCCCACCATTGACCATATGTCACTAGTTCGTTTTGTTCTACTGGATATTTAAGTAAGTCATCTATGTTATTGACAATAACTTGATCTATATCCATAATGATTATATCATCACCTGGTTTCTGATATGCAAAATGAGGACTAAAGAATTTTAGTTTATGCCAATGTTTTTTTACTTCACTATAATGATTATAAGGTAAGACTAAATCTGCTTTGACATCTGTATCACTTATACATACAAACTGAAAGTCTATTGATGAGTGTTTACGTAAACTATCGTGTAGTCTTTCAACATAATCAGGTGTGTAAAAACCATCAAAGTATACCGTACATATTTTAAGCATTCATTACTCTCCATACCGTATCAAAGTCTTTATTAATGGTATGGCACAATATAACCTTTTGAGGTACATGTTTTTGATTTGAAAAGAAATAGTGCCATTTGTCATCTAACCATAATATAGGGACATTGTTTTCTTTTATCTTTACTGCAAATAAAGTTTCGTTATCCCAACCAAAGTACTTTAATAATCTAGGTGGGTGTAAATCTGATTCTTTTGTTAAGTTTGTCATCAACTTTAAGTTTTTATCAAAGTCTTCAAAGTATGCTAGTGTGTTTAAGTGTTCAGCACTTGCACCTATTATACCTGTATTGATAACATCATTTTTTGTGCTTAATCCTAATTCAAATAACATTGCTTGAGCATTATAATATTTTGATGATGGACTTCTTATTGTTTGTGATGTATCAGTTATTTCTTCTACTGGATATATT
>VTLG01000833.1_pt1 | contig 29068 bp, 40 predicted proteins | sample 4694571 | NCBI WGS metagenome assembly VTLG01 (sample SAMN12604809, study PRJNA352737) | marine metagenome | biome: ENVO:00000447; feature: ENVO:00000209|ENVO:00000569|ENVO:01000036; material: ENVO:00002151; isolation source: viral sequences binned using virsorter ...
CAATTAAGAGCAAGTGATATATTATTATCTAAATTGAATGCAAACAGTATTCCAAAGGTATAATGTACCCCTCGGGGAGCGATGCTCCCATATATCATGGATTCGCAAAATTGTCAATAGCTTGGAGGTAAAAAAATGAAAAAAGATTTCTGTTGTAGTGAATGCAAAAACGATAATATTCAATTTCAAGTTTGGGCAGATGAAAATAATATTGTTCAAAGTGGAGGTAAAGATACTAATGAAGTTTGGTGTGAAGATTGTCAAGAACACACTAAATGTGAATTAAAGGAAGAAAAATGAATAAAATAGAAACAGCAAAAGAAGCAAAAACTATTATGATTAGTTTAGGTAAGGCGGGTAAGATGCCTTGCCCCACTTATAATACTCCTGCAAGGATGTGTAAAACTGGGGCAAGGTTAAGATTAATAGAAGGTTCTACCTGTCATGGATGCTATGCTTTTAAAGGTAATTATTTATTCCCAGATGTACAAGCAGGATTAATGCGTAGATTTGATGCATTTAATCATCCTCGTTGGATTGAGGCAATGTCATTTATGATTAATAAATATTGCACTACACATTTTCGTTGGTTTGATAGTGGAGATTTATATGATATATCTATGTTAGAAAAAATATCAATGGTATGTCAAAATACATCAAGAATAAGACATTGGCTACCAACAAGAGAAGTTAAAATAGTAAAAGATTATTTAAAAATATATAAAGAGTTTCCAAGCAATCTAGTTGTTAGAGTATCTGCACCTATGATTGATGGAGAGCCATTGAAGTCATTTCGTTGGACTTCAACTGTACACCATAAGAGTAAAGCAATAGGACATGATTGCCCCTCTAGGTTTCAAGACAATAAATGTAATGATTGTCGTGCCTGTTGGGATAAGCGTGTTACTAATGTTAGCTACCATAAACATTAAAGGAGATAAAATGCAATTAAGATATGTATTAAGAATTAATTATGCAATGCGAAAACCAGATGATAGAGCATATCCATATGATTTAACAGAAGAGGCATTAGAAAATGTTACTCATTATTCTGAAAATGCAGGAAAGGATATACCTATTTTAGATATGGATATACTTCATGTTGTTAGGGCATTAATGAAGAAAGAGGATAATACTCTTTTATCAAAAAGTAAAAATAAGTTAAGAGAACTTATCAATGAACTTGACTCAGCGATAAGAACATGATATAAGGTTTATATACTTGGTTGCCGATAATGAAAAGTTGCGATGCACTCAGTGCTATTAGTCAACAGTACAGGCTAACGGCTATAAAAATATACCTGTCTCGGTGAATTAACATCGTGAGTATAAAATATGCCAAGTATATAATGTTTAGTAGTAGGCATAAATATAACAGGTTTTCTAGTCACTGGTCATTGTTGAAATCAAGACGTTAAAAAAGGAAGGCTGACTAGATGCTACTAAATGGCTTGGGTAGTGCCATAATGTGCAATAAGCATAGTTAAAACTACCCACTTAAATTTCCGTAAGGAGAGGGGTCTACTGACGAGTAGAATGATTGTGAAGAAAAGATAATCCCGTCACACTCCTTACGAAAGTTTAAGTTTGGGGTTGACTAGTGCACTGTGGAATATTTTTTTATGTGGTAGTAGGGGAATGTTCTATTAGGAGGATGGCAACAACGTCATATACGTAGGGTGGGGTGTATGACATTATTTCCTTGACAATTTTCAAAATTTATGATAGAGACTTTTTTCCATGCATTATAAAGAACAACTAGCAATTATTAAATCACTAGGTATTACTGGTGAAACAGATACAAGAATGGATTGTCCATTTTGTTATCACCATAATTCTTTTATTCTTAAAAATGAAAATGGAAGATTAACATGGTATTGTTTCCATGCCTCTTGTAATGTAAAAGGTGCAGTACAAGAAGAAAAAACAATGAATGATATTGAGTCATTCCTTTCCTTAAAAAAAGAAAAAAAAGATTTCACAATTCCCAAACATTTTACATTACCAACAGAACGAGCAGAAAAATATCTGACTCGTAATAATTGTTATGACGCATACGCAAATGGATTAGTTAAAATACGATATGATGTTAAACAAGATAGAGTTGTTTTTTTAGTTAATAATAAAAATAAAATTGTTGGTGCGATTGGTAGAGGATTAAGTAAAGAAGTTTATCCAAAGTGGTATAAATACCCCAGTGATGAACGTAGTCCGTTCCTATGTGGTAAATCATCTACTGCTATTGTTGTTGAAGATTGTGCAAGTGCTTGTGCTGTATCAAGAGACTATACAGGGTTTGCATTAATGGGTACAAGTTTTTCTGATGACTTTATTCCTTATATAAAAAAATATCGTAAAGTAATTGTAGCATTAGATAGAGATGCAACGACCAAATCATTTGACATAGCTAACCAAATAGGCTACTATGTACCTACCGAAGTTAAAATGTTAGAAGATGATTTAAAATATTTTAAACCAGATAAAATAAAGGAGATACTACAATGAATATATTTTTTTTGGATAAAGACCCATACAAAGCCGCACTTGCTTTGTGTGATAAACATGTGCCAAAAATGTTATTAGAGTCAGCACAAATGTTATCTACTGCTGTTAGGCGTTATGAAGAAGATACAGATACAGCACCTTTACATGCACCAATATATAAATCTGCATATCAAAAACATCCTATGACAATATGGGTTGGTGAAAATAAAAGTAATTTTAAATGGGCATTAGAAAATGCTGTGTATATTAATCATCAATACGAACAGCGATTTAATAAAGAACACAAATCATTTGCTGTTATAGAAAACATATATAATTTTGAATTAGATGCACACTTACCAGAAAAATCTTTTACAGAACCACCTCAATGTATGCCAGATGAATACAAAGATAAAGATTATGTAACTGCTTACAGAAAATATTATCAAGGTGCTAAAAAATATTTTGCTAAATGGGAACATGGGGTATTTGCTCCGGAATGGTGGTTAGCATGATAGATAAACATGCAAGTTGCCCATCTTATCCTGTATGTGATGATAATCCTTTTGGGTGTATAGTAAGACAAGGAGTAAAAAATGTAGAATGGTATGGGCACAAAGATAAAGCCGAGTGGTATGAGAACAATAATAAACCTAAAAAAAGAAAAAATAATGATAAAAACAAAAGCAAATAAAAAATTTGATATTGATTTAAAGTATGGGCAAGTAAGAGAAGAGCAAGTCTCTCATATTTTTGCTAATAAAAAAATAGAAATAAAAACAGAAAGAGATTGGTGGTATAAGACAGGTAATATTGCATTAGAATATGAATGTAATGGTAAACCGAGTGGTATCAATGCTACTAAATCAGATTACTGGATACAAATACTAGCTAAAGGAAAAGATAATCATTGTATGTTAGTATTTGAAGTATCTAAATTAAAAAAGATAGTTAAAAAATATAAAAAAGATTTTACACGCATGGTAGGTGATAGAAATGCATCAAAATGTGTTATATTACCTATAAAAAAATTATTTGATAAGGAAACTATTGATGTGGAAATTAATTGATTGTGGTACATACCCATGGTTTGTTTTAGAAAAACAAAAATACTTTCATTGTGTATATGGACATACAGGAGAATATAAAAAATTAAAAGTTAAAAGAATAAAATATAGATTGTATTCAATGAATGAAAAAATGTATTTAGCTTATTTAAAAACTTGGAATTTATCTGAGGCTAAATGCATATTAAATAAAAAACGTGCAAAATTTTATATTAACCACTGGAAAACTAAAACAAAAACTAAATTAATGAAAGAAATAGTTAAGCAACTTCGCTTGACATGAAAAGAAACTTATGTTAAAAGGCACCTATGATAGAGAAACAATTACTAACCCTTTGTTTAAAAAAAGATTTTTATAAAGAGCATAGAAATAAATTATCCAAATCATTATTTACTAATGGTGTAGGTAATTTTTTTGAAACAATACAAAAAGCTCATGATGAATATGATACAGATTTATCTTTAGATGAATTATCTGTATTACATACAGAAAAATACAATCCTGCTTTAACTCGTGCATCAAAACATAATTTTAGTGAATTAGTAGATGAATTACGAAATGAAGAAGAACCAAATCAAAATGTCATTGGAGATATTATTGAGTCATTGCATAGAAGAAACATGGCTCATAAAATTGCTGTTATGGCAACAGATATTTACAATGGAAAGTCAGAAGATTTTAATAAAATAAAACATTTATTAGATAATCCTCAAATAATTGAGGAAAGTAATGGTGAGGCAGTTACATCAAATGTAGATGAACTACTAGATTTAATTGATGTAACAACTAAGTGGAATTTTAATCTACAATCATTACATGAACAGGTGTCCGGTATAGGTGAGGGCAATCTAGCAATATTTTTTGCTAGACCAGAGACAGGCAAGACTGCCTTTTGGGTTAGTTTGGTCGCAAATGAAGGTGGTTTTGCCAGTCAAGGGGCTAAAGTAGTCGCACTTATCAACGAAGAACCCGCAGTTCGTACACAAATGAGACTAATTAATGCTCATACAGGTATGACTAGGGATGAAATTAAGGAAAATACTAGTCAAGCTAGTGAATTATGGTCGCAAATTAATACTAATATTAAATTATTAGATACTGTTGATTGGAATTTAGATGATGTGAATAAATATTTAGAAACATATAAAACAGATATATTAATTATTGACCAGTTAGATAAGGTAAATGTTTCTGGTACTTTTGCACGTACTGATGAAAAACTTAGAGCTATATATACAGGTGCTAGAGAGTTAGCAAAACGACATAATATCTGTGTTATAGCTTTATCACAGGCATCTGCAGATGGTCATAATAAACTTAATTTATCATTTGATATGATGGAAAATAGTAAAACAGGAAAAGCAGCAGAGGCTGATTTAATTATTGGTATTGGTAAAAGAGAAACAGGTAATCCTAATGAGCCAATGCGACAATTAAATATTAGTAAAAATAAAATTAATGGTGTACATGCCGAAGTAAATGCTTTTATAAACCCAGAATTGTCGAGGTATGACGTATGATAACTGTAGTAGATGTAGAAACAACTTTTGTAAAAGATAAAACAGGTAAATTAGACCCTGCACCTTTTCAAAAAGATAATCAATTAGTTAGTGTAGGTATTAACGATGAGTATTATTGTATGTATCATAAAACACATACTGATTTTCATTTAGCTAAAAATTATAAAGCTGTTCAAGAAATATTAGATAAAACAACATTACTTATTGGGCATAATTTAAAATTTGATTTAGCATGGCTTTACGAATGTGGTTTTAAATATGAAGGAAGAGTATATGATACAATGATAGCTGAATATATTTTACTTCGTGGGTTAAAGAAAAAATTATCTTTAAAAGAATCTTGTAGACGAAGAAAGATAACACAAAAATTAGACATTATTGACACATATATAAATCAAGGAATTGGTTTTGAAAGTATTCCTTGGGCAGTAGTAGAAAAATATGGAAGACAAGATATTACTGCTACTCGTGCTTTATTTGATGACCAAATGAAAGATTTACGACTTCCTCTTAATAAAGGATTAGTACCAACATTAAAAATGATGAATGAATTTTTATTAACTTTAATTGAAATGGAACGCAATGGTATCTATGTAGATAAAAACGCATTAAAAGGTGTTGAAGAAGAATTTATTAAAGAGCATGATGATTTACGCACATACATAGATAAAACTATATGGAGAGTTATGGGTGATACACCTATCAATCCGTCTAGTCCAGAGCAATTATCATGGCTTATTTATGGCAAACAAGTTAAAGATAAAAAACAATGGGCTAGAGTTTTTAATATTGGTATTGATGCATTTACAAAACGCAGTAAAAAAAGACCACACTTTTCTAAAAAACAATTTGCTGTTACTGTTAGTTCAAATACAAAAGATATTTTTAAAACAAAAGCTATTCAGTGTAGTGATTGTAGTGGTAAAGGTGTATATCAAAAATATAAAGTTAATGGCGACCCTTATAAAAATTTAAGTAAGTGTGAAACATGCACAGGTCAAGGAGTATTATATGAAAACACTGAAATTTTGGCAGGATTCCGCCAAAAACCAAGGGGTGTAATGGATGTTTCTGAAGGTGGTTTTAAGACTGATAAAATTACTTTAATGAAATTATTAGATAATGCTAGTGATGAATTAACTGAATTTATTAATGCCATTACTCGTTATAGTGCTGTAGATATGTATTTAAAAACATTTGTTACAGGAATTGACAATCACACAGATGATAATGGATTTTTACATCCTAAATTTATGCAATGTGTCACGTCAACAGGTAGACTATCTAGTAGAGACCCTAATTTTCAAAATCAACCACGAGGTGGTACGTTTCCTATTCGTAAAGTTGTTAAGTCTAGATTTACTAATGGAAAAATAATGGAAATAGATTATGCACAATTAGAATTTAGAACTGCTGTATTTCTTGCACAAGATAAACAAGGAATGGAAGATATAAAAAATGGAGTAGATGTTCATCAATATACTGCTGATATTATTGGTGTATCACGACAAAATGCAAAAGGACATACCTTTAAACCTTTATATGGTGGTACAACAGGTACAGAAGATGAAAAACGTTATTATGATGCCTTTAAAGAAAAATATGAAGGCATTACAAATTGGCATGAAGAATTACAAACAAATGCTATTAAATATAAAGTTGTAAAGCTACCTACTGGAAGAGAATATGCATTTCCCTATGCACAAAGACAAGTATGGGGTGGTTCTAGTTATGGAACACAAATTAAAAACTATCCAGTGCAAGGATTTGCTACTGCAGATATTGTTCCATTAGCTTGTATAAATATTTATAATAAAATGAAAGAATTAAAATTAAAAAGTAAATTAATTAACACAGTACATGATTCTATTGTTGCCGATGCATGTGAAGATGAAATAGAAATTGTATCTAAATGTTTAATAGATGGATGTGCTGAAGTTATTAATTCATTAGAAGAAAGATATAATATTAATTTTAATGTTCCTCTTGACACGGAACTCAAGATAGGTTATGATTGGTTAAACTTAAAGGAGGTATAATGGAAGACAATCCAAAAATGGATAACAGAGTATGTTTGTTTTATGTAGCAGACAGACTAAAAGAATTATCTGAGGTAAAAGATAAAGACTTACGAAAGTATGTTGTAGAGTTTAAAGACGAGTGTTTACATAATTTAGGTGTAAATGCATTACACGACCATAATAATTAAGGAGGTATAATGGGTGCTATGAAATGGTTTATGATGGGTGTTGAAGATATGATAGACCCAGATAAAACTGAAGAAGAAAATTATGAAATGAATAAGAACAATAAGGTTCTTGTTCGTGGTGAAAAATTTGGCATAACGAAAGATGATATTAGCTATGCTTATGCTACAATAAAAGGAGACCCCTATGATAAGTGAAGTATTAACAGTTGGAGATTTATTTATGGAAAATGATGATTGGGTTAATGATGAAGAAGCATCAGTTTTTCAACGTATTGAAGAATTAATACATGAATTTAAAAAGGATAATAATGGTAAAAAACCTACCATGTTATATATAAATCAAGATGAAGAAACACAAAGTTATTTAATATGGTTTGCCCCAAATTATGGGTTAAAAACAGAAATAACAACAGGAGTTACACATGTTGGGTAATTTGTGGGAATGGTTTTTAATTTTATTTATATTTGGCATAATAATAACAGTAACTTTTTTATAAAAAAAGCTTGACAATTATCAAAAATTATGCTAGTAAGTATCTATAATTATTTTATTTACAGGAGGTAAATCAATGAATAATAATTTAGTAGACGTAAAATCAATGTCAAATGAAGACATTATGAAAGCAATAGGACAAGATGATGGAAGTAGTACTCCATCACTTCCTAGACTAATGATAAATAGAAATCCAGAAGATGATGATGGGAATAGATTACCTATTGGTTCTTTCTCTATTTATCACAATGATGCAGGAGAAAACATTTATGGTAAACCTATAAAGTTTAGACCTTTCATCAGTGCTATGCAATACATGGAGTATAGTGCAGAAGAAGAAGCATATCTTTCTCGTTCCATTATATTTAAAAATTGGAAAGATGAGCCAATTGATACAGTTGGTGGAGTTAGATGTGGTAAAGTTCCATTTAAAGATAGAGCAAATTTAAGTGCTGATGAGTTAGCAGACCAACGCAGTAAAAAATGCTATCGCCTTGTTTATGGTGAAGTAACCTTTATAGGTAAAACTGCAAGTGGTGCTGATTATGAGGTAAAAGATTATCCTGTCTTATGGAGAGTAACAGGCACACAATTTAATCCTGTTGGTAATGCATTAAAATCAATTAGCCAACGTAAAAAACTTATGTTTAACTGCCTATTAACTTTGGAAACAGAGAAAAAGAAAGCAGGTGCTAATGTATTTTACATTGCAAAAATTGCAGTTGATGCTGATGCAGGTGTTAAATTAACTAAAGCTGATGAAGATACTTTACGTAATTTTCAAGAGGTAATTGACACTGAAAATACAGAAGTATTTGAGTTGTATAAACAAGCTAAAAAAGGCAAAGCTACATCTGATGATGCGGCTGATGCTAAAGTAATCAATGATGTTCAAGAAGTTGACCCTGTAACTGAATTGTCATCATAATGTCACATCCTATTCTACAAAAAGTACAAACTTTTTTAGAAAAGGCAGGTCGTCAGAAAGTAAAAATCTCTGACGACTTGATTGAAGAGTTTGGAGAAGCTTGCAAATCTGCAATCCGAAAACAGTTCACGGATGAGCGAGGGGGCAAATTCAGATTACGCATGAGTAATATAGGGAAACCTTTATGTCAATTGCAAATGGAAAAAACAGGAGCAGAGGCGGAATCACCAGATTATAACTTTAAAATGAAGGTATTATTTGGCGACTTAATTGAGGCATCTGCTATGTTAATCTTGAAATCATCTGGAGTTGAGGTTCAAAGTGAACAAAAAGCGGTTAAACATAGTGGCGAAATCGAAGGAACTTATGATGTTGAGATTGATAATAAAATCTGGGATATTAAAAGTGCTTCTCCATTCGCCTTTGATAAAAAATTCGCACAAGGTTTTAATACTGTAGTTGAAGATGATGCTTTTGGTTATGCATCACAAGGATTTATGTATGCTGATAGTGAGAATAAAGATTTTGGTGGATGGATTGTTATTAATAAATCTACTGGGGAATGGTGTATAACAGAAACACCTTTAAACATTGATGAATATAAGGAGAAATATGTTGTAGCGGCAAAAGATAACTTTAATTCAATTAAGAAAAATAAAAAATTTAAACGATGTTTTACAGATGTTGATGAATATTTTCGTAAGGCAAAAACAGGAAATAGAGTACTTGGTTTAACTTGTAGTTATTGTCCATATAAAAAGAAATGTTGGGGTGATGAAATACAATATTTACCACAACAACAATCTCAAGCAAGAGACCCGAAATGGGTATGGTATACTAAAGTAACTAATCCTAGGAAAGAATATGAAAACACGCAGTAGAAAAGCAAAGGGAAGAAGACTACAAAATTGGGTAAGGGATGAACTCTTAGAACGATTTTCTGAATTTTCTTTTGATGATATTTACTGTGCTATTATGGGGGAGAGTGGGGCGGATGTTAAATTTTCGCCCCATGCACAAAATTCAATACCATATTCAATTGAGTGTAAAAATAAACAAACATTTAAAGGAATATATGATATTATAGAACAGGCTCATAGCAATTGCAAACCAACTCAAGTGCCATTAGGAATAATTAAAATGAATAATTTACAACCTTTAGCTATTGTTGATGCTAGGCATTTTTTAGATTTAATAAGGAAAAATAATGGAAAAAGTAAACTTTAATAAAGGTGTCAAATTAATTGTTTCACCTACAGATAATGGATATGCATGTGGTATTATAAATGAAAAAGAAAATTTAGATAAAGGAGATGAAAGTTTATATTTATGTCATGTAGTTGCTCAAGGTATGATTAAATTTGCTATTGAAAATCCTCAAGATGTATTTGATTTAGGATTTCAGCAAATGGCAGAATCAAAAGGTAATGTTTCTAATGGAGAAATAAAAAGATTTGAAGAATATGATAATATTATTGATATAGTAGAATTATTAAAGAAAAATAGAAAGTTGCATTAATATGAAAAGTAATCACATTTTAAATAGAGCGAGTGTTCTTGTACAAGGACAAAGAGAAAAAGATTATGGTGATAAAAAAGAAAATCACAATAATATAGCTAAGTTATGGTCAGCATACTTAGGTATATCAGTAACAGCACATGATGTAGCCCTTATGATGGTTTTATTAAAAATGGCTCGTACAAAATTAGGGCAAGTTAGTAGGGATACTTATATAGATATGTCTGCTTATAGTGCTATTGCAGGAGAAATAAAATTTAGGGAGGACTAATGAGTGAGCATATACCAGATTTACTTTATTCGGCACTTGAGCATGAGGCTGAAGCAAATATAAGAAAAGCCGAAGCAACCATCGAAATATATTTTAATGGGTCTGTTGGAATAGGAGAGCATCCACAACATCTAGAAGAAATAGGAAAACAATTAGATATAATTGCTACTAATGAAGACAGGTTAACAGTTTTAAAAAAATATTTTTCGGACTACAACGAAGCGAGAGGTAATGTATGAGATACTTTATAACGCAAGAACAACTACAAGCTGTACTGAACTACTTGGGTTCACGCCCTTATGTAGAAGTAATTAAAATTATTCAAACATTAGGACAATTACAGCCTGCCCCTGCTGAATCTAATAGAAAAGATGAAGCAGATAAACCCCGAAAATAAAAAAGGAGAGCACGAGGCTCTCCTTTATAAACTTGAAGTTAAGTTAAACAGTGATGGTAATATATTATTTAATTATGACTGGGTTAAACCAGAAACTCTTGTAAACAATTTAAAAGACTATGAATATAAGTACACTATTTCTGCTATCATTCGTCATTGTTTATCTAATGGCTACAAATTAGATGAAGATTTAAAACATTTATTGAGGAATATATGACAGAAGACTATAAAGACTATAAATTAAAGGGTACATTACATGCTCCCTTTAGTCCAATATTAATGGAATTTCAAATGCCACAACCTTATATTGATTTATTAAATACATATGGAGATAAAATATCTGCAAGTGACAAAAAATCTAAACAATTAGATTGGTCAGATAATCTTGTTGGTAATGTTAAACAAGAACACAAGATTGAACAGCATATATGGCAAGAAAAACCTAATGAACATTTACCATCATTGTTTAATTGGATGGGTGCTTGTGTTAATTTATATGTAAAAACAAAATTAAAACAAGGTGATAAACAAGATAATGAGGCTGCAGAACAAGGTATTAAAAAAGTATTACTTCATAATAGTTGGCTTGTTAATTCTATAGCAGGAGATTTTAATCCTCCTCACATGCATTATGGAATGTTATCTGCGGCATGTTGGTTAAAAATGCCAGAATCTGTAGAGAAAGATGAAGAAAGAGAACATGCAGGTTGGATTGAATTTTTATATGGTACACCCCAAATGTGGATAGACCCTAAATATCCTGTTAAACCCCATGTTGGTCAACTATTTGTTTTTCCTGCATGGTTATTGCATGAAGTATATCCATTTAGAGGTAAAGGCTTAAGAAGAACTATCTCATTTAATGTTAGTGTAGAATTTTAATGTTAGATGAATTTTGGAAATGGTGGATACTAAGTATGGTAACTATTAATACTTGCATAAATAGTATAGTATTTATTGTAGGTAGAAAATTTAAAAAGGAGAAAAAAAATGTCACAAGAATCACTAAAAGAAAAAATTAAAATCCACGAAGGGTTTAGAAATAAAATATATCTTGACTCGCTTCAAAAGAGAACAATAGGGTATGGCCACCTTATTACCAAAGATGATAAATTTGAAGAAGGTGTTGAATATTCTCGAGAAGAGTTGGATGAATTATTTGAAAAAGATTTTGCTAAAGGTTGGAATTTAATGCAATTATTTTGTGATGAAAATAATTTGCGTTCTATTTCAGACACTGCAAAAGAAATACTATGTGAAATGATATTTCAAATGGGTTTTGCGGGTGTAAGTAAATTTAAAAATATGATTAAAGCTTTAAAAAATCGTGATTATAAACAAGCAAGTATTGAAATGCTTGATAGTCGTTGGGCAAAACAAACACCTAATAGAGCCAAAGAGTTATCTGACCATATGGCTAAAGCTTAAGGCTGTGGTGGAAAATAAGGTTCCTTACTTTTCATAAGCTCATTTTGTTCTGCTATGAATTGATTTAAATTATAATCTTTAGTTAAAGTTACATTACTATCTGGAGTCACATTTTTTTGTGACTCTTTTTTATTTGGACTCATTAATGATTTAACTTTATTTACACCTTTTTTAAATAAATTAACTGCTTTTGCATCAAGCATATCACTTCTTATATCTTTCATTCGTGCATATTCATCTTCAATAAGCATTTTATAAATAATATTAATATCATCTTCAGTAGATTTAGTTAATGCTTCATCTGTTTCTTGAGGTGATAAAATTCCTTCTTGTCCTGCTTTTGATATATTACTTCTATTTTGAGATTTACCTGCTTCAATTGCTTCATTATAAATTTCATTTACCCTATCTTTACTTAATTTAGCTTCCATTTCTTCTAAAGTCATGTCAGTTTCATAAGTAGGAATACCATAAGCTGTTGTTATAGTTTCTTTACCAGTAGCTTTTTGTAATAACTTTTCTTCTTCTGGTGTAATATATGCAAGTGTATGACCCTCTGGCCCTGCATTTGATAATGCACTAAGTTCTTTAGCCATTAAACCACTTTGATTTTTAGATTCATCAGTAGCTTTACCTTCTTTAAATGACCCTTTTAAATTATCATATACCATTGCCATATTATCCTCCTTAATTAAATAAACTTTTTATAAATTCCATCCATGTTTTTTCTTTTTCATCTGGTTTGGGCTTGGGTTTAGGTTCTATTTTTGGCTTATCCATAATAGAATCTGGTTTGGGTTTTGGTTTAGGTTTAATTTTAATTCCTTTCTTTCTTAAAATATTATTTGATATTTCTTCAATTTCACTAATCCATTTATTAGAAAGTTTTTTATTCCAATCTGTAGTTAAATCTGCTTTATATACACGTTTTATTCTTTCATGTTCATATTTAGCAATTTCTGGAAAATATTTTGCAATAAGAGCTCCCATAAATATTTCTTCTGATTCAGAACTTAAATTTTTTTTTCTCCATTCATTTAATTCTGGAACTACACGAAGTGCTCTATGTGCAAATTCTTCAAGATGAGTTCCTAATTCATCAGACCTATCTAATAAATCTCTAACAGATACTGCACCAGAAAAAGTACCCATTTCTGCTACGTCATTTTTCCTAAGACCAGTATAAACTTTATCATTTGGAACCATAGTACCACTCATAAAAACAAAATCACCATTTGGAATTTCTTTATTTTTTATTCTTTCCGCTACTTCTCCAAAAATTTCTCTACCCGTTGAAGTAGAATAATTTACTGCTGCATCATAAATACTATCTTTTGCATCTTCATGAAAATAAAGTCCATGAACATTGGCATCTTTCATAATTTTTTTTTGGTAAAATAAATGCTCTGGAGAAAACCCTACTTCAAATAATGGGCCACCTCTGCGAAGTAATTCAGAAAAAAATTCTTTATTTTTATCTTGTTTAGTTTTATCTAATAATGTATTTTCTTTATCATCATTAGTATTTTTCATTATTCCATTAGATAAACTATCAACCATTAACCTCCTAATGGATTGCTATTTAATGCTTTAACTTCGTCAATTAAAACATCCTGTAGTTCATTTTCTTTTTTAACTACAGCAACATCCTTGCTTAGTTCTTCAATGTCTTCTTCTAATTCCCAACCATATTCTTCTAACATTTTAAGTTTATCAAGAATAGGCTGTAGGTTAGCAGGTTCTGGTAGCATAGCTATTTGTTCTCTAATTTTACCAATTTCTGCAAATACTTTTGTTAAATCTACAGGTTTTATCTGTTCTTCTACTTCATCTATCCTATCAATTAATTCTACTTTTAAAGTAGAAATTTTTTCTTCCATAGGAGATAAGTCTACTGTTTCATTAACGACAAATTCTTTATTTTCTATTTGGTCTAATCTTAAATTAAATTGACCCCATGTATAAAAGCCACCACCGATGGCTCCAATAACGCCAATAAGTGCAGCATATGTGCTTAACTTTTCTATTACTTTCATTGTTTTAGTGCCTCCAGTTCAGCTTGTAATTTTCTTTTTTCTTTATTTATATTTAATAATTTAACTCGATGTATTTCTATTGAGTCATTATCAGTATAGGAACTAAGAGAAGTTCCTGCATATATCTCCCCCGAATAGGAAGATAAATCTATTTGTAAAAATAGCCCCATGCTTGTATTATTATATATTTCTTTTGCAGAATAAAAGGCTATATCTTTATAAGCATCGAGGCTATTATCTTTAAAAAATAAATCCTCTTTTGATAAGTTTTGAGTTGTTTCTTTTGTAATTTTAGCTATTTGTTTTGCTATTACTTTTAAATTCTTTTTTAATTTTGTTTCTACTTCTGCAACATCTGTAGCAACCCCGTCATTGGTGTCCACTTCTGTGTCTTCCGATTGTATATCTTCTTGTTCTCCACTATCTTCTGCTGATACTTCGGACTCTTCAGTTCCTTCGCTATCGGATTCCTCTTCTTGTAAGTCTTCTTGTGACTCTTCTGTTGATTCATTTGTAGATTCATTACTTGCTATCTCTGTTTCCTCTTCAATTGGTTCGTTAGATTCAACAGGTTCTCCCATTGATTCTTCCTCATTTTCAATAACCTCTGGTACGCTTTCCTCGTTTGTTGCGACTTCTTCCATTGGTTCCTCAAACTCTTCAAAAGATTCCGTAGTAGGTTCATCATTAAATTCCTCCTCGGTTATCTCTTCAAAAAACTCTTCGGCTGTTATGCCTTCGTCTTCAAGAAACTCCATGAACTCTTCTTCCATGCCAGTTTCTTCTAAAAAATCAGTAAAATCCTCCTCAAATTCTTCAGTAAATACTTCCTCCATCATTATTGGCGGAGGCTCCATTGTAAAATCATTTTCAAAAAATACAGTTTCTATATCTGTTATTTCTTCAAAAACCTCCATATCAAACTCTTCCATTATTGGAGGTAATTCATCTATATAAATTGTATTTATATCTTCAAAATAAAAATCATCAAATATAAATTCATCATCAATAATTATATAATCTTCTTCAAAATATAAATCATCTGTATTCCAATCAAAGTCTTCTGGAATATCATCTATAATATCAATAATATCTTCATCAATATCTTCTATAACTTCTTGAGTGTCATCATCAATAGGATTAAACTCTGTATTATTATAGGTCATGTTTAATGATGCACCTAATAAATTTGGCCCTTGTCTAGATTGATTAGTATAATTACTATCGGTGCCAGACCATGACCAATCTACTTTATTAGCACCAAGACCAAGATAAATTATTCTATCATTATATTGACCACAATTTGCAGTTATTCCTGTTGTAGTTGTAGTAGGATAACCATTACAATTACCTTGAAATCCAGAAACATTTGTTCTTGTTTGTGTTGCTGTACTTAAAACAGTTCCACTAGAATTTTTTAATTTTACAGTGGTTGTATGTGAATCATTATTACCACCTTTTGATTCACAGTTTCCTTCTGTGCTTTCGCAGTTAGCAACATCAATATAACTATTTAATGTAATACCATTATCTAGCATTGATTGATTAATAGAATTATTTGTTAATGCTATGTCATCTGCAGTAACAGTAGCTGTTCCTGTAACTTCAAAGTCACCACCAACATCATACTTGTATCCACAATTTGCTTGTCCAGTTGGGCAAGTAATTGTAAAACCATTAAAAGTAGAATTATTAGAAACGTATCCACTACCACCATCATTAATCATATCAGTAGATGATGAGTTCCAGTCTACTCCATCATTTTTATTAGGTAATAAATTACCTGTAGTTACAGTTTCACCAAAAACTATTTTAGAAAATAGTGTTAACGAAAAAAGAAATAATATAAAAGACCTGTAAGTATACTTATATCTACGCAAATTGACCATATGATGTATAATTTAACCATCCATACAGTTGCATTTTTTACGTAGTATCCCATATCTCATAAATCTAAGGCTATTATAATTAATCCCCCTGCTATACTAATTGCGTATGCCATTATTACTATTTCAATCATGTACTTGTATAGAAGGTTTATCTATTATTACTTCTTTTTCTACTTTTGATTCAGCAATCTTTTTAGCTTTTTCTTCTACTAATCTTTTTGCTTCTTCTTGTCTTGCAATTTCTGCTAATTCTTCATCTATTTGAGACCTTGTTTCTAATTTTGATATATAAGATTCATAGTCTGGTCTTTCTATATCATATTTATTCCATTGCTCTATAGCTTCTTTACCAATTTTACCTTCAAATGGACAAGGAGTTCCTGCCATTAACATTGCTTCAAATACTCTTTCATCTTGACATAGAATTGAAACTGCTGCCACTTTCATGCCATAATCATATAAAACTTTAGATAATTTTATACGCTCACAATTTAAATCCCGGACATGTTTGCCCCCAGATATGCCAACCCCAAGAGTAGAAAGGGAACCACTAACACCCATACTACACACATCTTGAGACATGCTTGAAAATGACGGGCTGTTAGCCGAGTTAACGGGTACCTCTGACCCATTGGTAGTTGTAGTATTTGTTGTTGTTGACGTTGTTGTATTTGTTTGTCCATCGTTATTATTTGTTGTTGTTGATGTATATCCACCTGTTATCTGAGTATTACTACCCGAAGTATTTGTTTGGTCATTATCATCATTTGTTGAATCTCCCCATACTGGTAAACTAAGTATTACTAAAAAACTTAATACAAATACTAATACTAAAGTATCTTTCATTAATCTTTATTCCATTTTTCTTTTGCTTTTAAAGTCCACCTTTCAAATGCTTTTGCGTCTATATCTTTTTTAACCATCGTAGCACCTTCTGGTATTTCATTATATAAAGCTATAACTTCACCATTTTCTATATGCACAATACCCGGCCCACAAAAAGCATCCTTGTCATATCCTGTATTCTTTTTTTTAAGTAATCGTACTTCTTTCATACATTTAGATAATGACTCCATAGGAATATATTGTGTCATTTGATTTGATTGGTCATTCATATTACCAAAAACAAACATAAGAATTACGCTAATGACTTCCATTTGCCCTCACTTTATCCTCTAACTTTTCTGTATCAGAAATTAATTTTTCAATATCTTGCTGTGCTCTTTTTATATTTACAGTATTACTCATCATACCTTCCATTTCTTCTTGCATAGCTTCGATTTGTGTAGCCATAAATTCTATGAGCATATCCTGTTGAGCATCTGCAGGTAAACTTCCCATTTCACCACGAGGCCATTTAATTCTAAACTCAGTATTTTTTTCTACATCAGATAGCATTAACTTACCTTGTGTTTCAATATTATTTAAACGTTCTATCACACCAAAGTAAGCCCACACACCTAAAGCTGTAGCTCCAAGTATGCTGAGAAGATTTCTCATAGGCATACTTACACTTGTATTATCTGATATTTTCACGATTCGTTATTCTCCATTTTAGATTGTTGTCTAGTTCCACCTACATATAAACCAAACCATGCAGCACCTGCACCTACAATAACAGATACAAATGCTGATTGTGCATTTGTTGGGTCTGGTAGAGCCATAAACCATTCAGTTGTTCTATAAAAAGAAAAACCATAGAGTGTAATTAATAAGCGTGGAAATATTCTCCACGCTGTTAATCTTTGTGGTGTTATCATTTCTTTTTAATTAAACCCATTGCACCTTTTCCAGCCTTGATGCCAAAGCTTGCTGAGCAGGCGATATATAATAAATGTTTATAATAATCTGGGAGTTGCTGAAGTGCAACAAACCCTCTCTCAACATGCTCTGTCATTCCGGGAAAAAATACTAAAACGGCAGGCCCCAAAAGGCAAATTAAAATTAGTTCGTCTTTCCACGACCCTTTCATTTGGTCTACGGCAGATGCTTCCCATGCCACTTTACCGGCTATTTGGTCTTGCTTTAACTTAGTTGCCGCTTGAACTTCTGTAAGTTTTAATTGAGCTTTCGCTTTTTTAGTTTCTACGAATCCAGATACCGCTTGCCCGGCAACACCGAGCAAGGGTTTTAATAATAAATTTAACACTGGATTACGCTCCCGGTGCTATAATAGCTTTAAGAACAAATAAAACAACTATGGCAACGATACCGGCCTTAATCCAGTCTTTCATTCCCCAGTCACTCCACTCTTTAAGATGTTCCCAAATATCTTTTAATAGTTTCATGTTTCCTCCTATTAGTCAGTTATTTTCATAAAAGTCCAAATGGCTCCTAGGATTCCTCCTATTAAGAGAAATACTTTTAATCCCCCTAATCCCATATTGGATGTTCTATTCAAATCTCGTATTTGCTTTTGCATAATATTAAGGTCTTCCCTAATATAACGCACATCAGTTTTTAATTCTGCAATTTCTTTTTCCCACTCAGCCATATTAATTTGCCGGAACGCCCCATTCGGGTGCATCTATTTGGTTAGTATGTTGATTATAATTGTATATAAGATTATCTCCTGTAGCTCTACTATTATCTTTCATAGTTCCTCCCATAAGTTCTTTTTCTAATAACCATCTACCTGTTAAATTTTTAGGCACATTTCTTTGGTCTATTGTGGTTAGCATAAATTTTATTCTTCGTTTTATTCTGTCATAAAAATCTTTTGCCGATACATTATACTTTGCTGCTTCATCAAATAAAAAGCTTGGAACAGGTAAGCCACGTATAACTGTATCTGCTGCCATTAAAGTAATTCCTTCTAAACTTTTATCTATTCTTTTATTTAATATTGTTTTTGCATATTCTTGTTTAAGCATTCTAGCTTCTTTTATACTTCTTGATGATAGTAATGCTCTAGACAACCAATCTTTTAAATCTCTGTTAATTACTCCATAATTTTTATTTTCATTTAATACAGGTAATTCTCCATAACCAGAATATACAAATTCAATTGCACCATGAATTGATGTAGGCATTAATGTTTTCCAAAACTTTTGCATTTCTGCTCTTGTAGCAGTTGCGTTAGGGTCTAATGCTTTTAAAGATATATCTATAAATGCTTGTGCTAATCCTTTATTCTCACCCCATTTTAAAGGGTTTAATCCTAATTTATCTAATGCAGGAACAGAGAATAAATCTTTTGCTCCTAATCCCGGTGCTGATAAAGTTGTAGTTAAATCAACCCCATGTACAGTAGAAGGTACACCCCATAATAAGTAGTTTGGTAAATCAGATTCGGTTAAAGATTCCGTTAAAGATTTTTGACCTAGCATACCTAATAATTTATCAGCTTGTTCTATACCTATAAGGCCATACATACCTGCTGTTAATATCATACTAGTTAAAAAATAAACAGAACCTTGCATATCAGCAAGTGTTTCTCGTACTCCTTGCTCACCTTTTTTAAGTCGCTTAACACCTTTTTGAGCCATTTGTAAATGTTCAATTAATTGTGCAAAGTAGTTATATTGAAATGTTTTAAATAATCCAAATGGTTTTGCAAATATACCACCACCTGCTGAACCAAATAATAATGGTCTATCATGTAGTGCATATTGTACCATATACATATCACCTAGATGTGCGGCTTCTGATTTAGAAAACTCTTTACTTCTTCCACTTAATCTAAGTAAATGATAAAACATCATTGAAGCTTGTAATCTACTCCATGATTCCATACGACCTACAAATGATTTCATTGTTAGGTTTTTAGCAAATCTCCAAATAGGAATACTTGCTCCGCCTACTTCAGCTCTATCTTTAGCCATAGCATCTTTACCTAAAAACTCTTGAAAGAATTTTGCTTCTAGTACACCTTGGTCATGAAGATAATCAATAAATTCAAAGTCTTCTTTTTCTGGCTTAAACATTCTTTTTTGTGCACGAAGTACAGCATCCATTAATAAGCCTTCGCCATTTGGATTCTTAGAAAATAATTTCTTTTGACGAATGAGTGAACGTAGTTTAGGGATTATCATTTGATATGGCTGTATAGCTTGTGACTCTAAAAAACGAACATTAAAGAATAATAAACTAGTACTTAAACCAAAGATGTTTGCATATCCAAAAAATTTATCTAAGCCTCTTTCTCCTATCCATCCTCGTAACACATTTTGAATTACTTTTTCATAAGAACGAGTCATATTACCAGTAGCATTTTCAATCATACGATTAATTAATACTTTTGTATTAGGATAATGGAGCATTTGTTTAGCTTCAAGAAGACCATTTCTTCCCATCATATCATTTCTAAATTCCCAACCATGCGTAGTACGAAGAAGTCCTTCTGTGTAAGCTTGCATAGCTTTCATGAAATTTTCTACATCTCTAATTTTAGCTTCTGTACCAAAACGCTCACCCATTGCACCTTTAACATTTTGTTTTTTTAATCTGTGTACAGGAAAACCTCTACTAGCTTGTAGTTGTTCTTTAGCTCGTGCCATTGTTTCAGCACCTTTAGTATCTCCTTTACGAGTTAAATATCTAATAGCTTCAGAAAATTGTGCAATAGATTCATAAGCTGATGTACCAGATACAAGTTCTCTATCTACCATATAGATAGTAACATCATGCTCACCAGTTCCTTTTCTTTTTAATACTCTTTCACCTTTACCAACTTTCACATATATGTTAGCATTAGGATATTGTTTTTTAAATTCTTTACTACGAATAAATAATTCAGCCGATGCTCTATTTTCTTTTCCTGTAGCTTCTACAACTTCTAAATCTTCCCATTTAATTTCACCTTTTTGTGCTTTATCAACTTGTCCTTTTCTATTAACAAATATACGAGCATCACCAAAGAACATACTAGGAATATAATTAGGTATAGGATTAATAATTGCATCTCTTGATACACCATTTAATTTTCCATACTTTAATACTTTTGCATTATATAAATTTACTAAAGTATTTAAATTATTTCTTACATCTCTAAATGCTAGTATTTGTTCAGCATCTAATTTGTAAGTATTTTTTAATTCTAAATCTGTTACTTCGTATCTAAAAGTACCATCTTTATTTTTCATATCATAAGGTAAATTTTCTTTTTCAGATAATGCTTTTTTATCTCTTTGTACTTTAAAAAAAGTTTGTACAATTTCATCAGCACGTTGCCATCCTTTTTTACCATTTATAATTTCTTTTGAATCATAAAGTTCTTTTATACGACTAAGTAATCCGCCATTTGAAGGTTCATATAAACTTCTACTTAATAAGGTTGCACCTACTGGCACTTTACCTGTAGTAAAAATACCACCGCTTTTTGATTCTTTATCAAACTCTGCAAATTTTAATTTTTTAGAGTGTAATTTATATAGAAAAAATTCCATTTCTCTATCAATCTTATTCATAAAGTCACCAATTTTTTGTGCAGTAAATTGTAATGCAGGATGAGCTTTCATAAATCTTGAAGGTAATAGCCAACCTGCAAAACCATATAAATACATTTGAGAAATATCTTTATATTTTGGCGTACCATCTGGTTTTAACAAATCAGTTAAAAGCTCATATTTGTTTAATTCAAATCTACCAGTAATATGTTCTGATACTTTTTCAACATAAGACATAGTAGTAATAGCAGTATCAGCTAATTTTTCAACTTGTTTTAATCGTTTATCAATAACAGCTATATCTTCTTTTGATAATTTTGGCTTACGTTTTCTTGTTTTAGTAATTGTAATATTACCATCTTCTTTAACATTTAATTCCACACGCTTTTGTTCTATTGCTAAACGTTGTGCATCGGGGCTAATAATATCTAATTTAGTATCTTCTATTTTTTTATTTTCAAAGATAACATTTTTTAATTCTTCTACTTCAATAATTTTAGATGTTCTTGTTTCTGTTGTTACTGAATCTTTTGGTACTGGGTCAACTTTAACTTTTGTTATAACTCTATTATAATTACCTTTACCTTTTTCATATTCAGTTATACGCCATTGTCCAAATAATTCTTTTGTCCATGTTGGGTCTGGTATAGTACCTTTATAATCTAAAGGGTCTTCTTTACTTAATCTGTCTGTTAACTCTACACGTAAGATATTTGCTTTTTGAAAATTTTCAACTAATGCTTTAAATTCTTTTTCTTGATGTTTTAACCATTCATTACCTTTTAGTTTACCTACAAAAGAACCTTGCTTTCCATCAAATTTTATTTCTCCTGCATGCAATCTTCCAACTTCTACTAATGTTGGTATTCTAAATATTTCTCTTCCTAAATAACCAAGAGCAATAGTTTTTCCTTCTTCCATAACTATTGGTTTATTTCTATTTATTTCTGCAACAGTTTCTTTTCGTAAAGGTATATTTCTAAATCTATTACCTGTAAAACTTACTGGTTCTATTTTATAATATAATTTACCATTATCTAAAACCCAATCAGTTATTTTAAAACTATGAGCAAAAGAAATTAATTGTTGCATTGCACCAACATCACCTCTTTCTGCGGCTCTAATAATATCCATTGCATTACTATGCTTACCAGAATCTCTTCTAAATACAGCATCAACCTTAGCTAAATATTTTGTAATATTTGTTAATAGTTTTAATTCATCAGTAAGATATTTTGTATCTTTTGATTTTAATAAATTTAATTTTTCCTTAAGCCAAGGAACCAACATAAAAGATTTTACAGGTTGTTGTTCTTCTGGAAATTTAAAACGTGATTTACGACTAGGAAGAGTATTTAAAAATTCAATAAAATTATCTTTTGAACCTTCTGCAATCCATTTATTAATTAGATTATTTATATGTTCATTATAATTAACTACAGTTTCTTCTTTAATAGGTTTTAATTGTCCTGTTTCTGAATCAATTTCTGATTTAGGATATTCTTTCCTTTTCATAGCTTCAAGTATTCCTCTTTCTTGATGTAAATTTTTAATTATAGGAAGAATACTACGAGATTTTGTCCATGCATTTACAGCATTACTATTTAATAATACTTCTAAATCAAATTGATATTGTTCTAATTTTACTCTATCATTATCACTTAATTTTCTTTTAGCAAAACCTTTATTATCTTTTTCTAATTCTATTTTTTTTGTATCTATTTTTTTACCATCAATAACTATTTCAGCTAAATCTTTATCACCTTTAGCTAAAACTGATTTAGCATCTATTTCTATACGTACAAGTACAGGGTCATTAATTTTTAAAGAACCCGGAAATACTATAGTTTCATTTTGTGCTTGTGCTTGTCTTTCTGATTTACTTTTACCAATTACCCATGAACCTTTATCTGTAATTGTTTTATCTAATGATACAGATAATGGTTTATCTATACCTTTAGTACTATAAGCAAGTTGTTGAAATTCACTTCTATCCATTAACCTATAGACGTAGAAAGTCTTACCGAATATATCGGTTAAACTTTTCTTTAAATTTTTAAGGTAGGATTTGTATTTAGGCAGGGATGTTAGTATTGGTACAACAATATCTGCACCATCATTTTTCATACGTGCTTCAGTATTTTTAAAAGCACTTTTATTAATATTAAAATAAACAGATTCATCTTTATCAAATGTTACTGTTTTAGGTTGTACTTCTTTAACTTTTAGACTTTCTTGTTTATTTTTTATTCTTTTGTTTAAAACTTTTTCATTTATTTTTAATACTTTATGTAATGGTTTTGTTTCAGTGAAAGGTTTTTCTGTTGTAAATTTTGTATAATATTCTCTTGCTTCTAATATACCATATTCTTTTGCAATACGTTTAACTTGAGCTTCAAATTTACCAATAGAAAAATCTTCTTTTACTACATCATTTTTTACAAATTCATTAACCTTTTTTATATTTTCTGCATAGTCTTTTACATTTTGAATAAGTTCTATTTCTGTTAATTTAAATTCTGGTTGTTCTTTTAGTATGTCATTGAGAAATTTATTTGCAAGGTCATATTCACCTTTTTCTAAAGCTATTTTAATTTCTTCTAAATCTTTATTTACTTGTTCTCTATTTAATTGGTCTTTAGTTTTAACAAAAGGTATATCTTCTTTCCATCCTTCTTTTCCAAATTCCTTTTTAATACCTTCTTTAAATGTTGCTCCTGTTCTATATCTTCCGGGAATACCTAATACTCCCATAACAACAGCATTAACCCATCTATCTTGTGATAAAGAATTTTTCCATGCTTCTTTTTCTTCTTCTGATAAATATGCAGGTGGTTCTAAACCTGCTGTTTGTATCCATGAACTACCAAATCCTGCAGTGCTCATTATGGCTACACGAGGTGCTAATTTATAATTTTGTGCCCATTTTAATGTTTTACCAAGTGCACCACCCCACGCTGCTGCTATTGCAATATCTGTTAAACTAGCATCTGGTTCTGCGGCACGTATTGCATCTGTTACTGCAAAACCACCAACAGGCCCTAAAAAATATGTAGCAGGAATATATGATGCAACTGTAATTGGAGCAGAGGCAAAAGCTGATGCTAATTTACCTTGTAATGTTTCTGGTGCTTCTAATCCTAAATATTCTGGATTAGTTAATCTAGCTCTTTTAGTTAGCCAATACTCTAAATTTTGTAATGACTCTTCAAAGAAACCTTCATCATCTGTATCAAGTCCAGTTTTTTCACCTGCCCAATCAAAAAATCTATCTATACTTCCGGGAATATTATTAAGAAGCTCATACATATGTTCTTGTGAAGAGTTCCATCCGTATACCCATGCACCTTGACCAAAAAATTTATCTGTATCTAATTCATCATATTTTACTCCAGACCATGTTGTAGGTATATTAGGAGTTACTTTTCTTTCTGTATTATGATGTAAATCTATTTCTGGTTCTGTATCAGCAATATCTTCTTTAGCAGGTACACCCCATTCTGGTGCATCTATCTCATAAAAATTTTTTTCTTGCGTTACAGTATCTTCTTTTGTTTTAATAACTTCCCCATGTTCATTAAGAATTTGAGGATTAGAAGAATCAGAAGCAGGTACACCCCAACTAGGAGCTTCTATTTCAGACATATTTTTCCTTATAATACAGGGTACTGACCTTTTGGTAATCCCCAAAAATTAGTATCTTTACTTGAATCTTTATCACCTTCTACTATAGTTTTTCCATTTTCATGTTTTACTTTTAAATAAACACCATTACGTTTAACATAATATTCAGTGCCTTCTCCTGTTTTTACTCCATATATTTTTTCTTTTGTATCTGGTGTATCTGTACCAGTAGGTATATAAGTTATATTACCTATAGTTTCTGGTGCACCACCACCTGCTAAATTAATATTTGTAAGTGTTGAAGTTTGTGATTGATACAATATATTTGTCATTGCTTGTATTTGTCTAAATGCATTTGCTGCTGCATCTGGGTCTTCTCCAAGTAAAGCTATCATAAGGTCAGCGTTATTATCTATAGCCATTTTCATAGATTCTAATCTTAAATCACCACTTCCAGATGTACTCATCCATATATCATATTCTGGTTTAGAAATAATATTATTTGCTAGTAGTTGTTCTGGTTGTATACCTTGTGAAGCATAACCTAATACTGTACCCCATATTCTATCTATACTTTCAGATTTACCTTCTGGTGGCATAGGTGGTATCATTCCTACTCTTTCTTCTGTACCAGTTTCTTGAGTAGTATCACCTATTATAGATGCATCACCCATAATAGTTTTTTGTCCTATATCTGGCTGTTCAAGTGGTTGGTCTTTACCAACAAATAAGTTAGTCATATTTTCACCCATTGTGCCACTTAATTGACCTTTAACTGTACTTTGAAATTTACTTATATTTTCTTGATACGCTTCTTCTGGCTGTTCCTTACCATAAAATTTAGTATACTTTGGATTTGCTCTAGACCATTTATGAGCTTCTGCCAACCAATTTTCTTGTTCTAAAAATCCCGGTGCAAAATAAAAATATTTTGCTTTTTCTGGCCCAATAGCAGGGTCATCTCTAAGTAATTTATATTTATTTAATTTTTCTTGCTCTGCTTGTTTAAAGGCAGGATACTTTGAATCTAATTCTAATGCTGATGATAAAGTTGTTTTTGTTATCATATCAGCTATCTCTGCTTCACGTCTATCCATATCTTGAGATGCAGCAACAGCAGAACCCATAAAACCTTCTGATACATGTCCTACATCTTTTACAAATTGACCTGCAACACTATCTCCTCCATAAGGAATTACACCAAATAACTTTGCCATTACATACCTCCTTGTGGTTGAGGTCTAGTCATCATGCCTTCTTGCGGCATAGCTTCTTTTAATTCTTCTTGAATTTCTGCTGATGCTTCTTTTTGTAATATTTCCATATTAGCCATATCTTTCATAAATTGACCATTGCTTGGGTCACTCATACTAATTCTCATTTTTTTTATTTTAGCTCGCATTCCTATAGAAGCTATTACTTGTAATACTAATGGAGAAAGGAGTACTCCTAAATCTACAGTCCATTTACCTTCAACAAATCCACCAAATACAATAAGTCTAGCAATAGCTTCAACAGGAATATTATTTTTTAACATTAATAAAATTTGTTGATTCATCATTTGATTGGATAATTGTTCCATAATAAAATTCATTGCGGAATCAACATCAGTAAATTGTGGAGGATGCTCCCATGCAGCATTTCCCGGTTCATTTGTTAATGATTGCCCCGGTATTGCGGCATCAAATGGATTTTGGTCTGCTTCTCTAAATATTTCTTGTGCCATATTATTATATCCTTGATGACGTATCTTGAATTTCTGCTATTCTTCGTGCTATTCTAGTCCACTTAGCTTCCATTGCCGCATAGTCACTTACTTCTGGAGTTTCTGGGCCTTTAGCATCAGACATAGCATATGTTTTAGCAGAAGTTACTCCTAAGTCTACAGATGTAGTACGTTTACTACTTCCACCATCACTTGTAGGGTCAAACATTTTATCTGCAAAAGTACTTACTCCTGCACTTACAAGTCTTTCACCTAAACTACTACCACTAGATTTTTTACCTCCAAGAAAATTATCTGCAAATTTACTTACAATAAATCCACCTATTTTATCCCACATATTTTATCTCCTTTATTTTTTCTTTAAGAACTCAAACCCAAACTTACCTAATAATTTAAGTAAATCACCTTTTGCGGCTTCATCATTTAATTCAAACATAGTAGCTCTTTCTAATGCTGCAAGAGCCATATTATGATTTCTAGCTACTGCATTTTCTGATGATGTATTAACCCAATCAGCCTCATCTCTCCATTCTTGCCATAATGCTGACATAGCATAATTAGATGCAGCCAAAGCATTTGCCGCATTAGTTTGATTTGCCGCATTAACTGCTGCCGTATTTGCAGTATTAACAGTTCTTCTCCATTGAGCATTTGATTGGTCAACAACACGTTGATTTTCTACATTAAATTTATCTCTTGAATCTTTTAGTTGTGAATTAAATTGATTAATAGCTTGTTGCCTACTAGCATCTGCTTCATTAACAGCCATTTGATTTTGAACATTCATAGCACTAATTTTATTACCCTCTGCTGTATTAAATTGAGACATAGCATCTGAGCGTTGTGCATTTTGTATTTCAATTCCAGATTTTAAACTATCAAAAAATTGCTCTTGTTGCTGAACATTAGCAGCATTAAATTGTAATGCCGCATTATTTGCTGCTTGGTCAGTTAATAAACTTTGTTGTTTTAATTGAATATTTGTTAAACTTGATTGTTGTTTATTAGATAAATTAGCCATATCCATCTGCATATAATTTTGTGCATTTGTTATAGCTGCTTGTTGTCTATTACTTAAATTTTGAAATATTTTATCTTTATATGTTTGTGCATCAGCTTGGGCTATTGGTAATGCTCCTTGCATAATACCTTCCGCCATAGCTTCTGCATACATACTACTTTGACTCATACCACGTTGAGCCATTTTTGCTTCTACTAAATCAGCCGAAGCCTGTGCCCATGCAGGCATAACGCCACCGGGCTGTAAACCCGCAGCTACTTGTGATTGCAAATTAGCTAATTGTCCTGCTACAGTAGCCTCTGTTGGAATAGCTGTTAATTGCTGTGCAGTCATTGGTGCTGTTACAGTTCCAGTTTGTGCAGTTGCTTGAGGAACATTTGCTTGTCCTACTTGACCTGCCGTATATGAAGATGCAGCTTGACCATATCCAGTTGTTGCTACTTGCTGTGCTGTAGGAGCAGTTCCTGCTGAAATTGCTGTTGGGGTACCTGCTTGTGTTGCAGTTGCTGTAGGCGTAGTTGTTGCAACACCACCTGTTGCTAATAATTCTGGAGTTTGCACATTCATTGCTTGAGGAATTACAGTAGTTCCTGTTGCTAGAGTAGGCTTTGAAACCATTTTTTGCATTAAACTCATAATATTTTGAGATGCCTGCGATTGTTGTGGCTTATATGCTCCTGTCGGTAAAGTAGTTTGTACCGGTTTTTGCGTTGTTGTTTGTCCTGTTGCCATAATTATTATCCTTGCCTGTTATATTTTTTCCATGATTTTAATTTATGTTTATTTTTAGGTTTACTCCTTGATGAATTACCTATACTTGTTCTTTTTCTTACTGGTGTAAAATATTCGTTTCCTACTTTTTTAGCCATTATCTTGCTGTTATTGGTACTCCTTCTGATGATACAAATGGGTGCTCTGCCCATGCCATGTAGATGTAATCGCCACCATCTGCATTTAAAGAAGGGTCATTGCTTCTACATTTAAATCCATTACTTAAAAAATCAAAGTTTAATCCAGATGATTCTGCATCATTAGTATCTGCTCTTAACCATTGGTCAACAGGGTTAG